>Ga0315907_10000018_pt1 | contig 224349 bp, 240 predicted proteins | sample LakEriMetagenome_3_FD_203525 | JGI IMG/M metagenome (GOLD analysis project Ga0315907, IMG submission 203525) | Freshwater fungal communities from buoy surface, Lake Erie, Ohio, United States - Buoy 12 MA123 | ecosystem: Environmental > Aquatic > Freshwater > Lake > Lake biofilm | place: USA...
GCCGTTGCAGTCGATGCTCTTGGTGCAGACCACGTGCACGGTGTGGCTATGCCATCGCGCTATTCCAGCCAAGGTTCATTAGACGATGCAGAAAAACTTGCTTCTGCATTAGGTATTGACCATCGCGTCATTTCCATTGAGCCTGCATTCCAGTCATATCTGGACATGTTGCAACCGTCATTTGAAGGACGCGATGCAGATCTCACGGAAGAGAATTTGCAGAGTCGTTGTCGTGGCACCACGCTCATGGCGCTTAGCAACAAGTTCGGGTGGATGGTGTTAACCACCGGAAACAAGAGCGAGATGGCCGTTGGCTACTTCACTATTTATGGGGATTCTGCCGGTGGGTACGCAGTCATCAAAGACGTGTTCAAGACACAAGTCTTCGCATTGTGTCGACGCATTAATGAACGTGCGGGACGCGAGATAATTCCCGAAAGCGTCATCACAAAGCCACCATCAGCAGAACTACGGCATGATCAGCGCGACGACCAAAGTCTTCCGCCGTACGAAGAACTCGATCCCATTCTTCGTCAGTACATTGACAACGACCTCGGAGTTCACGAAATTATTGCTCTTGGATTCGACGAGTCGGTGGTGAAGCGCATCGCCCGCTTGGTTGATGTCAATGAATACAAGCGCCGTCAGTGTGCGCCAGGAGTTCGCGTGTCTACTAAGGCTTTCGGCAAAGACCGCCGAGTGCCCATTACGAACGGTTATCGCGCCGACCGCGCATAAACAGTAATTGCAACAACCGTTAGCGCAGCCAACACTGTTGCACTCACGGCGGGACCAACGGGTCCAACTGAGTCGTACAAACGTGTTGCCACCGAACTAAACACCGCACGTCCGCATGTACCCGCACCAACAGTAAGCCCTAAACCGATGCCGCCAGCAGTGGGAACCAAGTTTGCGGCAAGCGGCAACATGCTGACCAGCGCAAACTCGAAACCGGCAATGAACAGAATCAACATGGGCAATGCAATGAGCGACACATGTGTTCCCACGCTCATTGCACACCCTGTGATGACCATTAACACCACTCCACGACGAACACTGATCTCTTTGCCCCATACGTCTGTTACGCGGCTACTGCCAATGCTGGAGACAAGCTCAAAAACACCCAACGCCACCACAACAGCAATAAGCGCGGCACTGGTGAAACCGAATTCATCTTCAAACCACGGACCGAATGTGATGCTCACACACTGGCTGGCTCCCATCAACAGGAAAGAACAAGCAAAGATCAGCCAAGCGTTTGCGGGAATCTTTCCCCGTATGAATTCTTTGGGTGGGGCATGAGCATCGTGTCGAGGAAGCCCAGTTGCAATTAGGGCACCCGAAATAACCATGGCAACAGCACCGACAAGAAATCCGGCACGCCACGAAATGAGCGCGGTTGCAATTCCCATGATGGCAACACCAATAAACAGCGACAGTGCCCACGAGGTTTCGATGATTCCGACGATGCGTCCACGTTTTTCGTAGGGAACGTGATCGTTCACCCACACAATCAGAGATGTATCGAAAAGAACCTTTGATGCGCTCATCAAGAACATGGCCGCAGCGAACATGACAAGGTTTGTCGAGAACGCTGCGAGCAAAACAGATGCCGTAATCAACACCATGCCAGCTGTCATGGCGACCAAACGGTTTGCCCTATCTACGTATCGTCCGATAACGGGAGATAACAATCCGGCAAATTCACCAATAGTGAATGCGATACCTATTTCCGCAACGGAGACATCAAGACCTCGCGCAATAACTGCAATGAATGGTGGCGCAAATCGATAACACGCATTAGAGATGAGGCGTCCCCACACCAAACGATTCACGTTTGTGCGAACGACAGGTGCGTAAGAGGTGTCAATAAAGCGGTTGAACACGCTTACAACTCTTCGCCAAGTTCACCATGTTCAAACAGATCGACCACGTCGCCAATTTCTATGGAAGAAGACGAGCCCGGTGTGACAATGAAATGGCATCCACCAAGGTTGGCAATGCGCGTGTCTGAAACTCGATGCGCGCGTCGCATCACCCGAATGACGCCGGCATGTGCAACACACAACACCTCGCTACCAGGAAACTGTTCCGCCAAATCAAACAATGCTGCCGATACTCGCGTGACAATCGAGTCATCGCTTTCGAAACCAGGTGGACGTTTGTGTTCATCCAAATAGCCGGGCCAATCGCGTTCAATTTGTGTGTGCGTGAGTCCTTGCCATTCGCCTACATCGGTCTCACGTAAGCGCGGGTCGGGGGGCAAAATGCCAACTCCTAATCCGTTAGCGATGATGGTGGCGGTGAGATGCGCGCGACGTAGGTCGCTAGAGACAATGGCATCGAACATGCCCAATTTCTCTGACGCCCGGCGAGCTTGCTCGTACCCCAAGTCGGTGAGTTCGATATCGGCCTGACCTTGCCAGCGACCCATGGCATTCCATTCGCTCTGTCCATGGCGCAACATGAGAATTCGGGTCGGGGTGGTCACCGTTCCATTGTAGTTCTGTGATGTTGCAGTGCTCTTTGACGCGCACAGTTATCTGGCTCTCAGCCAGCGATGTCGTTCAACAGCACCTATTCGGTGATGGCGGCAAGAATTTGGTCGAACACCGAATCGGCAAGGTCGCGCATTTCAGCGTCTGTTCGATCTTGGATGGGGTGAGACGTAAAGACTCTGCGAAGAGTGGGAAATCCGAGAGCCTGAGATTGTGCGTCGGCGGCCGAGACGAATTCATCGGAGGCGACGAACACCCCAGGTACTCCTCGAAGTTCTAAATCTGCGATGTCATGCACACTGCATGTCGTACAGCTGCCTCAATCGGCAAGGGCTTCAATGACCAACGTGCACTGAGTAGAAATTTCGTGGCGCAGGTCAACTGGAGCAGGTTTAGTAAATGTTGGCTTCGCGAATCGCAAGACCTTCGCACCGCGTTCCGTTAAGCGTTCTTCGAGTCGATCAAGAAAAACGTTTCCACGCGGCTTCGAAATATCCAGCAAACCAATTGTGTGTCCGCTGATGCTGCCAGGGCGTTGCAACAACTCGCGTGTTGCAGGCTTTGACTCATTGGTCGGATCGAGAATGGTGATGGAAGCCATTGGCATCAGTATGTCACGGTCGAGCGCTACGCAGTGACGACGCGGGTGACGGGGTCGCTACCAATTTTTCCGTTTGCCCAGCCGGCAACTATTGACGAGAACAGTCCTGCGCCACCGCCGGCGTACGTGACCAATAGTCCACCTGGCCGGAATTTGGGCAATGTTGCCGATTCAAGATGGGGTGGTACGCCTTCAGCCATTCCGTGCGCTCCACGAACTAAGTCGGTTCCTGGACGAAGGGAGCGCTGCGTTACCTCTTCAATCAACTTCTCTCGTGTCCAGCCTGCTTCGGCGAAGACACGACCGTGGTCGGGGCTGACGGTCAAGATTGCATCGAAACCAATCACCAGTTTTGGGTGGTGCACCGTGAGCAAACACGCAACATAGGAATTCACAAGTTCGTCCGCGGTACGTGCAAGTTGGTCAACAACACAACGAGGTCCTTCGCCGGCAAACACCGTGACGGCATTAACCCCCTGCGGAACGCCACGTTCCACGGAGAGTGGTGTGAACGGAGAACGCTCTTCGTCTTCTGCAAAACAAAATGTGATTTTCCCCGGATTGCCATGAGTGGCGCGGTCAACTTCTCCGGGTCGGCCACCGCCAACATTGCGAACAGTTAGTTGCACTGCTCGGCCAATTGTGTTGTTTGCGCGATTTCCCTGACCGAATGTATTGATTCCGGAATTCATGCCAATTGCTCGCGTTCCAGGACCGTTACACACGATGACAGGTCCAACAGGCATGGTGGTTGCAAGTACGCCATGCATATTGAATTCGTCATTGCATACTGCTTCAAGTGCCGCAATAACCCACGGCAAGTACTCGGGCAAACATCCAGCCATGACAGCGTTAATCGCAATTTTTTCAATGGTGAGTTCCACCAAATCTGGTGGACATAACGCAACAACATCTTGCGGGTGTCGTGTCGTGCCTGTGAGCATCTTCAAAACACGCTCACGGGTTGGTGGAATGACGGGTAATCCGTCTGTCCAGCCTCGTGCATACATTGCTTCGAATTCATCTTCTGCTGTAGAGAATTCAATCGTGCGAGAAATCACTGGTGAGTCCGTGAACCGTGCGCGCAACGCATCAACAATGTCGGGGTCAACACTCATTGATCCGCACCCTGGTCGCATATCGGGAAGTTCTTCACCCAGTGTGTGCACTCCGGTGATGTTGCGCCAGTTTTCTTTTGACCATCCAATGGTTCGATCAATCTCTTGACCATTTTCAATTTTCAAAACTGTGGGAACTGTTTCAATGTCGTAGTGCCACGAGATTGACAGGTCTGCGTCGTGATGCGATATCACCGACGGTGGAAACGACGGGTCGTCTTGTGTGTACACCGTGAGGGGAATGTTTGTTGCAGCCAACTCGGCAAGCACCGGATCCACCATTTGGCATGTGGCGCATTCGCGTTTTACAACAACAACGAGGCCTTCGGGGAGAACAGGAGCAGTGCGTGCCATGTGAGAACGGTACCCTCATGGCGGGGGCGTACGAGTACCTGGTGGGCTTCACTGTCTTCAACACAGTTGGAACGGGCGATCCCCGTTCGGCGGGTTCGATTCCCGTCCGCCTCCGCCACTCACCATTTATGGCCAGGAAGCCGATAGTCACCTGTTCGGCGGGTGAGCCCCATCTTGTCAAGGCATTCAGCGAGAGGAACGGCGTGCTTTCGCGTAATCCCCAGATGTTCGCGCAATTGCGAGACCGTGAACCCGTGCGACGAGAGTGCCCACAATGATTCAAGTTGAGGCCGAAGTGCAAGCAAGGTCTCTGAATGAAACGCGATTGCATCGTGTTCAAACACGATTCCTTGCTGAATGAGTTGACGGATGATGTTGCGATCAACCGTGGATGACGATGGCCCAGTGAGTCCCCACGAACGTATTTCGACGGCCAAGGGATGTGATGACAGTGGAGTTGCGGTTGGTCGTCGAACGACATCACCATCACGTACCGCATGTGGAAGTAATGCAACAAGATCACGTTCGTGGGGAAGTAACTCACCAATTCGTAACTCGGAGTGAGTGTCGAGTTGTTGACTGAGATTGTCGAGTGCTGTCGCCACAACGTTTGGAGTGGCAAACCAGTGACCGACGACAGCCTCTAACGGTTGACCCGTCAATCGTCGTGCTTCCTCAACGGGTACAAATCCACGACCATCCATTATCGATTCAATTGTCCCCTGCGGCTGTGCACGAGAGACCCGTAGAAGAGGGTGGACATCAAGAATGGTTCCTCCACCGATAGTGGAGTTGGTACTTGTGTCTCTCAACAGATAACGGTCACCGGGAACAAGTGGAAGAGGTTGGGTGAAACGAATTCGAATGAGTCCAGTTGATGCAGCGGCAACTTGTTCTGCACCAATAATTCGTAGCGATGCAGTCTGGAAGTGGGAGCCAATGTGAATAGTGAAACTTCCGCGCTGCGTCAGTGGTCTCTGCAGGCCGGTCAACGTGGTGATGGTTGCATCGAACACGTTGGTCATTTTCCATAAAGCGGGCGCAACAAGTGCATCACCGCGAACGAGATGATCGGCATCGACGCCTGAAATATTTACTGCGCATCGAGAACCTGGTTCACAGTGATCCACTGTTTCACCGTGAACTTGAATAGTGCGAAGACGAATAGGTTCGGAAGTTCTCGCAACAACAAGCGAATCCGATACACGAAGCGCAGCAGAATCCAAAGTTCCTGTTACAACGGTGCCAGCGCCTTTAATGGTGAATACACGATCAACAAATAGTCTGTGGGCTCCGTGTCGAACAGGACGGTATTGGCGTTGAGACAATGTCTCTAGTACTGACACAAGTTGCTTTAGTCCGTCACCGGTATGTGCAGAAGTATGTAGTACATCGTGCCAGTGAATTGTGCTTTGTCTCAAGCGAGCGGTGACCTCAGATGTCCGCTGCGAGACAACTTCGGTGGACACTCGATCACATTTTGAAAGTGCAACAACTCCTGATGTCACGCCAAGTACTTCCAGAATTCCCAGGTGCTCTTCTGTTTGCGGCTTCCATCCTTCGCCTGCATCAATCACTAACAGTGCAATGTCAACGCCACTTACGCCCGAAATCATTGTGCGGATGAAGTCAGTGTGTCCAGGGACATCAATGAAACTCAGTGTGTTGCCTGCGTGAGTTGTGACGTGGGCAAAACCCAGGTCAATCGTCATTCCTTTTCGTTGTTCTTCGGCAAGGCGATCCGGCTCAACTCCCGTAATGGCGCGAATCAGTGATGACTTTCCGTGGTCTACGTGTCCTGCTGTTGCAATGACTGTCATTGTTGGGAAATGTGTTCAAGTGCACTAATGATGAGCGAATCGTCATTGGGGTGAACACTTCGCAAATCTAGAAAAGTGTTTCCGTCATTTGTTCGTGCAATAACTGGCACCGAAAGTGAACGCAATTGCTGACGGACATCGCCAATCACCTGAATTCCAAACGAATCGACAGACGTACCGGGAGCAGAGCCTGCTCCAATGAGAGAGGTGACAGGAACAACATGTCCGTAACCAGCAGCATTCACAATGTCTTGTGTGCGTGTGCGAAGTGAGTCGGTTGTTCGGGACACCATGTTCCAGAACGGAATGTCGTCACAAACACTTCGTTCGCAATATGACAGCAACACCGTTTGTAACCACATCATGGTGTGGCCGCTAGGGCGTAAGGCACGCATGAGGGGGTGAGCGGCGCACGCATCGACCAACTCTTTGTTTCCGGCAATGACTCCACACTGTGGTCCACCAAGGAGCTTGTCTCCACTAAATGTGACCAATGCGGCTCCGTCGTGCAGCGCTTGTTTCGCCGCGGGTTCGTTGGCGAGCCACTGAGGAACAGAAGGAAGATGTCCGTTCAACCAAGGGCACGTGTTGTCTAAGAGACCAGAACCGATATCGGCAACAACAGGAACGGAACATTGTGACAGTTCACGAATGGACACATTTTCGGTGAACCCTTCAATGGAGAAGTTTGACGGGTGAATCTTCATGACAAGAGCAATGTCGTTGCGTCGAGAGTGAAGAGCTTTTTCGTAGTCGCGGTATCGCGTTTTGTTGGTGGTACCCACATCAATAAGGCGAGCGCCAGATTGTTCCATGACGTCGGGAATACGAAATCCACCACCAATCTCAACACTTTCGCCGCGCGAGACAGCAACATCTCGACCATTGGCGAGTGCGGTAAGAACCAGCACAAGTGCAGCCGCATTGTTGTTAACAACAATTGCCGCCTCTGCTCCGGTTAACAACGAAATGAGTTGTGAGATGGCCTGATGACGGGACCCTCTTTCGCCTTTGCTCATGTTGAACTCAACACTGGTGGCACGACCAGTGGGGAACTGTGGAAGTGGAGCGCGACCAAGGTTGGAATGAAGCAATACTCCGGTTGCGTTCACCACATCAACCTGAAGCGCCTGTGAAAAATCGTGAGCAAACTGGTGCGCAAGCTGAATGGCGTTTGATGGTTCAGACTGAATGGCGCGTCTCGCACAATCCACAAGAACAATGTGGGGCAATGTGAAAGACGTTGCTAGTTCGCGGGCAAGAGCATCCACTGACGGTGGGCGAACTGGGTCGGTCGACATCGAGTTCAAACTAGTAGTTTTTCGCTATGTCCCTTAATGCCGACAACATCAAATTGACGGAATGGACATCGTGTGGCGGATGTGCGGCCAAATGGGGTGCATCTCTTTTGTCGGAGCTGGTCGCCGACTTGCCACCAAGTTTTGATTCCTCGGTGTTAGTGGGACTTGCGCCATTTGATGATGCAGCCGTCTATCAACTCACCGATGACGTTGCGTTGGTTAGCACCACTGACTTCTTTCCACCATTAGTTGATAACCCTTTTGATTTCGGCGCGATCGCCGCGGCGAATGCATGCAGTGATGTTTTTGCCATGGGGGGAAAAGTGATACTCGCAGTCAACATTGCTGCGTTTCCAGAGAACCTTCCCCACGACGTCATTGCTGCAATCTTTTCCGCTGCATCAGATGTTGTGACCCAAGCAGGTGGAACCATTGCAGGTGGTCACACCATTCGTAATCCAGAACCCATTTTTGGATTGGCTGTGCAAGGTGTAGTTCACCCACAGAAAATCTTCCGCAAAGTTGGTGCACAACCTGGCGATGTTGCGATGGTGTCAAAACCAATTGGAACTGGGTTGGTGACAGCAGCAGGAACCGATGTTCAGAAACAAGTAGCAATTTCTGGAATGAAGACTTTAAATCGCCAGGCTGCTGAAGCACTGCAGTCGTGTAGCGACGCAGTTCATGCGGTGACCGACGTGACGGGGTACGGCCTTGCCGGCCACGGTTGGGAAATTGCCGAGCGATCTGGCGTCACTCTCACCATTGATACGTCATCTATCCCCACCTACAACGGTGCTCGCGAACTTGCGCGTGCAGGTCATCGCACGGGCGGTGACCCTCGCAATCGCGCATATGTGGGAGCACATCTCAGCGCCACCGCGGACGAGACGTCTGTTGCACTCTGTATGGATCCGCAGACATCGGGCGGTTTGCTGGCTGCGGTTCACCCGTCGGCAGTTTCAGTACTGCAAGATCACGGCTTTGTTGTGATTGGTGCGTTTGACGATGGTGGCCCGCACCTTCGTCTTTCATAATTCGGTCAAATGCACACACTGAACCCACCGATACCATCACGGGGTATGGCAGTTCTTCGTCTCTTCGCTCAAGCGCGTGAAGCTGCCGGCACCAGCTCCACCGAGTGTGCGGGTTCCACGGTGCAAGAGGTTCTTGAAAACGCCACATCACAGTTTGGAGCTGAGTTCGCCGCCGTGTTGTCCCTCAGCAAAGTGTGGGTGAATGGGGAAGAGGTACCACTCTCTTGTGCCGTGGGCGATAAAGATGAGGTAGCGGTACTTCCGCCCGTATCTGGAGGCATGTGATGGCAGAAGATCAACCACGTTCTGTTGCAGATATTCGCGCGGAACGAAATGCACTTCAGAGTGAAGAAGATGCCATTTCATTTGTGCGCCGCTTAGCGCAAGGCCGTCTCGATCTGGTGCGCGACGAACAACGTCGACGAGCAAGCGGAGCCGAACAACCCAGTGCATCGCTTACAGAACGCCTTGCCGACGTTTTTGGTCAACAGCACGGTGGTGGTAGTGCCCGGCCTCCTCGTGAAACAAATGTTCCGTCCGACCATCCACTGGTTCTTGAACTTGATGAAATGTGTGCACACTTTCAATTTGAATCAATGGAGAATCTTGACGACGCATCACTTGACGAACTGGGAGATGCGCTCGCACTGTTTGAAAAGACCTGTTCAAAGCAACGCCACGACTTGTTTGAACGTATTGATGCACTAACAGCAGAACTTGTGCAGCGTGTCCGTGAAGGCGGCACGGGTGCCGTAGTGAAAGATAAATAGCTCGTATGGCACTTCGTCCTGGTGACGCTCTGCAAGACGTTGGCGAATTCATTCGCGTGCAACGCGAGACGGCACAGAAGAGCATTCGCGATCTTGCGCGTGCTGCTGGCGTATCAAATCCGTACTTGTCTCAAATTGAACGAGGTATTCGTCGTCCATCGGCCGACATTTTGCAGCAAATTGCCCGCGCTCTCGAGATTTCGGCCGAGACCCTGTATGTCAGAGCAGGCATTCTCGACGGAACTCCACCCGTTGCTAGTTCAGTTCCCGAAGCCATTAACTCAGACGACAAACTCACGGCCGAACAGAAGCAGAGCCTTTTGTCGGTGTACAGGTCCTTCGTGGGAAGTAATGAGGTAGCCAGTCCCACTGAAGGGAATGACAGCCCATCTAGATAGGTTGAACTACGCATGCGTCGCGTAGCCATTCTCTCGCTTCACACGTCGCCACTCGCACAACCCGGAGTCGGCGACGGTGGTGGTATGAACGTGTACGTTCGCGAGCTTGTGTCTGGTCTTGCTCACGCGGGTATCGATTGCACCACGTATACGCGTGCGTGGCGTGACGACCTTCCTGCAGAAATCTTGGTAGAGCCAAATCACCGAGTGGTGCACATTCCTGCGGGCGATCCGCACATGCCCAAAGACAACCTTGTTGATGTCGTTCCACAATTCACCGACAATGTGTTGCAACACATCCAGGCAAACGGTGGCACCGATGTTGTTCACGCCAACTACTGGCTCAGTGGACTTTCAGGGCATTCGTTGAAGCATGAACTGAATGTTCCGCTCGTCAGCACATTCCATACTTTTGCTCGCGTAAAGGCTTTAGGTGGAGACCCCGAATCAGAATTGCGCGAACGAGCAGAAACCGAAGTCATTGGTTGTTCAGACGCAATTTGTGTCAGTTGCACCGAAGAAGAACGTCAATTCATCGAGTTGTACGGAACACCGCCAGGGCAAATTGAAATTGTGGCCCCTGGTGTTGAGCATGCGTTCTTTGCGCCCGGCGACAAACGGGGTGCTCGCAAAGCACTCGACCTTGGCGATGGTCCCGTGTTGCTCTTCGTTGGTCGCATTCAGCCTTTAAAGGGTGCCGATGTTGCAGTGCGTGCACTGGCAGCACTTGGCCGCAAAAACGCCACATTGCTGATTGTGGGTGGGGCAAGTGGCACCGAAGGTGAACGTGAAATAGCCCACGTTCATTCGCTTATTCAAGAGTTCAAACTTGAATCACAAGTTCGCTTCGTAGAACCACAAGCGCATCACATTTTGTCTACGTACTACCGCGCCGCAGATGTTGTTCTTGTTCCCAGCCGAAGTGAAAGTTTCGGACTTGTTGCACTTGAAGCCGCAGCATGTGGAACGCCTGTCGTGGCAAATGCAGTTGGCGGACTTCTCACAATTGTTGAACATGGTCGCACTGGCTTCTTGGTTGCGGACCGTCAACCAGAAGTTTTTGCCCGTCATATTGCAAACATTTTGGATGATCCCGCATTGTCAGAGCGCATGTCTGTTCTTGCAGCCGAAAGAGCACGCGGATACACATGGAGTTTTGCCGCAGCACGCCTTCGTCGTGCCTACGCCGACCTCACATCTCGCGACCGCGTGGTGTGTAAGTAAGGCATGAGCGAACTTTTCGGCGCACACGAACTCGATTCACTCGAGGGGCACATCACCCATTGGTTGCTGTCTATGAAAGAGCGCAACGAAACCATTGTGGCGGTCGACCGTGGTGACATTGGAGAGCGTCGCTGGTATGTGCGCATGCGCGGCGAAGAGAAAGAGTTCACCACCGTGTGGCTCACTCTTGGTCAACGCACACTCCGCTACGAAACGTATGTCATGCCGGCACCCGAAGAGAACGCTGAGCAGTTGTACGAACATGTTCTGCGCCGTAATGAATCACTTGTTGGTGCTCATTTCTCTATCGGAATAGAAGATGCCATTTTCTTGCGTGGTGAACTTCCGCTTCGTTTGGTGGACGAACAAGAAATCGATCGTGTCATTGGCACCTTGTACGCCACGGTCGAGCGTGTCTTCCCGGTCATCATCCGCATCGGCTTCGCCAGCCGATTCGCCGACTAGTTCTTTTCCGTCTCCACCAGACCGTGGTGCACATGACAGCGCCGGACGGACTGGTCGGGGAAGCCAGTTCCGTCTTGGCACCCCCACCATTAGTCTCAATGACATGACTCACGCACGTCTCGTCATCATTGGCGGTGGAAATATGGGATCCGCTTTAGTAGGCGGGCTCATTCATGGCGGATGGGACGCCAGCACCATCACGGTGGTGGAACTCGATGCCGCCAAGCGTGCGTCACTTGAATCTGACTTTGGTGTTCGCACCAGCGACCAAGTGGTTACGGCTGACGGAGCCCTCATTGCCGTCAAGCCAGCCGATGCTGTAGCTGTATGTGGTCAAGTTGCGGCTCTCGGAGTTCCCCGAGTGCTCTCCATTGCTGCCGGAATTTCAGTAAGCGCATTGCAGAATGCAGCCGGTGCAGCAACCGCAGTGGTGCGTGCCATGCCGAATACGCCAGCACTTGTGCGCGAAGGTGTTACCGCAATCTGCGGAAGCGCGTCGTGTACCGAAGACGATTACGTGTGGGCAGAATCGCTTCTGACGGCAGTCGGAGTTGTGGTGCGTGTTCCCGAATCCCAGATGGATGCGGTGACGGCGGTGGCGGGATCTGGCCCTGGCTATCTGTTTCTTGTAGCCGAGGCTTTGTTAGATGCAGCTCGCACGGAAGGTCTTCCCGACGACGTTGCCAATGTTTTGGTTCGCCAACTTTTCCGTGGGGCCGGAATTCTTCTGTCGGAATCGGTCGAAAGTCCCGCAACGTTGCGTGAACGGGTCACTTCTCCCAACGGAACAACTGCTGCGGGGCTTGCTGAATTCGAGAACGCAGGACTTCGTGAAACTGTGAACAAAGTGGTTCGCGCCGCTGCCGCACGTAGTGCAGAAATGGGCTCCACCACATCCTGAAATCTTGACGCAGGATTTGTGATTTTTCTGGTGCCCGCGTGTAGTGTTTGTGACACAGGTCACCGGAGACGGGCAACCAACTCCGGGAGTCGCGCTCAGAAATGAGCAGCGCCGAAAGGGCTGGTGCCGTCGGGGGGTTGGCACCGGCCCTTTTCGTTTTCTCTGGTTCAGTGAATACTCACGGTTGTGCACCAATATCGTGAGCGCATGCATTCGCACATTTCATTGCTCACCGATTACGGACTGAACGATGAATTCGTTGGCGTCATGAAAAGTGTTCTCACAGATATGGCACCACACGTGCGCATCACAGATCTCACACATGGTGTTCCTGCTTTCGATGTGCGCGCAGGTTCCTTGGCGTTAGCTCGCGCAGTGCAATACGTTCCGGCAGGAATTGTTATTGCTGTTGTTGATCCTGGTGTTGGTTCTTCGCGTCGCGCTATTGCTGTAGAAGTTGCAGGTGGACGCGGCATCTTTTTGGGTCCCGACAATGGTTTATTGGCATCGGGAATAGCAATGGCAGGCGGCGCCGATAGAGCGTTTGAATTAACAAACGTAGAACTACACCTTGCTGCACCAGGCACAACGTTTGCGGGTCGCGACATATTTGCGCCCGTTGCGGCGTTCCTTGCAAATGGTGGTGCACTTGAAGACGTTGGAAACGAAATTGATACGGCAAGTGTGATGCCCGGTCTTGTTCCTGTTGCATCAGATGAAACTCATGCGATCTATGGAAGTGGCCTTCGTTGTGAAGTCACATGGGTTGATGCCTTCGGAAACTGTCAGATGAATGTCGGCCCCGATGACATTGCGCACTTTGGTCCAGTACTTCGACTGGTGATTGGCGACGATGTGCGAAGTGCCCGTGTTGTCAGTCATTTCGCCGACATCGATGGGGGAGCCATTGGTGCAGTCATCGATTCCTATGGCATGGTGGCTCTAGCAGTCGATCGAGGATCAGCCGCAGAGGCCTTGCGAATCTCGGCTGGAGACGCGGTTCTCGTCTTTGCCGGCGAGGCGGGGTCCACGTCGTCCGTCACCTTGCGCTCATCGCACTAGGGTCATAAACATGCGCCCCGCAACTACCCTCACCATCGCTCTTCTCATTGGCGTCATCATGGCTGCGGGCATCGTCAACCTTCTCATGTTGAAATAAGGAACACGCTGTGAATCTCTCGCACATCCTCGATAACCATCCCGATGATGCGATTGCTCTCATTAGCCGTGGGCGACCCACTACCTACGGTGCGTTACGTTCACAAGTTGCCTCAATGCGTGGCGAACTGCAACGCCTCGGTGTGGGTAAGGGCGACGTTGTCGTCTTGTTGTGTGGCAACAGCCGGTACTTCGTTGTTTCCTATCTTGCAACCATCGGAATAGGGGCAATTGTTTCGCCACTGAATCCCACAAGTCCTGCTCCAGAAATTGAGGGCGAGATGTTGTCGGTGAAACCAACCGCAGCGGTCATCGAACCGTCAGCGTTCGCAGCATGGAAACAAATCCCGTCCATCACAACCTCAGCCGTTCGTGTTGTGATCTCTACTGAAGGACATGAAATTGATGGTGCACACACCATCGACGAATTCTTGAATTCCGAACCAGCACCAATTGTTGAAGTTGAACCATCGCACCCCGCCGCGTACATGTTCACTAGCGGTACGGCGGGTTCGCCAAAGGCAGCAGTGCTGACTCACAACAATCTGCTCACCAATATTCGTCAAGCCAACGTGGCCGAACACATTGGTCCATCCGATGTCACATTCGGTGTGCTTCCCCTCTTTCACATCTTTGGTCTGAATGTTGTTCTTGGAACATCGTTTGCAGGCGGCGCCGCAGTTGTGTTGGTCCAACGATTCGATCCGGTTGCAACAATGGAAACCATTGCCGAGCGCCATGTCACTGTTCTTCCTGGTGCGCCAAGTATGTGGATGGCGCTCGCACAAATGGATCACCCCACACCAGATGGCTTCAAGAATGTTCGTCTTGCGTTGTCTGGCGCGGCAAAACTTCCTGAACAAATTGCCCATTCCATCTCTGCACGTTTTGGTTTACAAATTCACGAGGGATACGGACTTACCGAAGCATCCCCGGTAGTAACAACGTCTATCGGAATGGAATGGATTCCCGGTTCTATTGGTCGTCCGGTACCAGGAATTGAACTTCGACTCGTTGACGAAAACGGTGATGATTCGCTTGTTGGAGACAGTGGCGAAATTTGGATTCGCGGCGAAAACATTTTTGCTGGCTATTTGAACGATGCAGAAGCCACCGAGCGAGTGTTGACATCTGACGGATGGTTACGTACCGGCGACATCGCGGTCATTGATGATTCGGGTCATCTCTTTATGGTTGATCGCGCCAAGGACCTCATTATTGTTTCTGGCTTTAATGTCTTTCCCGCAGAAGTTGAAGGTGTTTTGCAGTCGCATCCCGACATTGCCGAAGTTGCAGTTGTTGGTACGCCTCACCCACACACAGGTGAAGCAGTGCGTGCATACGTGGTGTCACGTAATGGTGTGCATCTAGATGAGGACGCAATTATCGATTACTGCCGCACAAAGTTGGCTCGTTACAAGTGCCCGTCCAAGGTGTTGTTGGTCGATTCGCTTCCACGCAATATCAGCGGGAAGGTGCAGCGCTACGCACTGAGATAGTGCTGTGTGTTGCATTGCTTGCAACCAAGAACCCAGCAAACAACACCACGATGCCCACAAGCAATGTGATGGCAAATGATCTGTCTGCACCGAGGCGACCTGAGAACGTTCCGCTCGCAGACAAGATGGCTGCACCAGCCGCAATAAGAATGTTGCCGACGGCGAGTTTGCGCGTTGACTTCACTTGACGAGTGGCAGCACTGGTGAGTGCAGGCGTGCCCCCACGCAACACTCGCCACGCAGACCATGCCGCGCCTCCGAAGATGATGAGAGCGGGAACCGATGAACCGACGGCGGCCAAGATTCGAGGTAACGCGTTGAAGTGATCGCTGCCAGTGGGGAGAGTGGTGGGATCTATCTGGCCGCGAATTGGGGTAGTGAGCACCACGCCAATGGCGAACCCTGTGAAAAGAAGCAGTCCGCGCATAGTGGCGTTGCCTGCTCGCTGACCGACCAGCAGGTACACGGTTCCAAGTCCTAGCCAGGGCACATTCACAATGGCTCCGAAGGTAAAGAAAATGCGAAACGACCCATTGGTCCAGCCACGACCTTCTGCCCACCACAGGGCAAGCGAAGCCACTGCGAAAAGGGCCATGGCGATGGTCCACGCCAATTCATGCGGGCGACGACGTCGAAGCCACCGGTCGAGGGTGCTCAGCCCAAAGGCCACAGCCACAATGGTGGAAGCGGCGGCAAGAGCCGTGTTGAAGGTCACGCCTGCCAAGGCTACGGGGGCGCTCACGGAGTTCGTGAATGTGTGCGGAACGCAATAGCGTAAGAGGCGATGTCGGACACCCCCCGCCGCAAAATCCCCGAGGCTGCCCTCGGCCGTCTGCCGGTGTATTTGCGCATCCTTGTCGACCTGTCTGCCGAGGGCACAGGTCAGGTGTCTAGCGAACAACTCGCAGAACTTGCAGCAGTGAATGCAGCCAAAGTTCGTAAGGACTTGTCGTACTTAGGTACCTATGGCACTCGTGGTGTCGGATACGACGTGCAGTTCCTCACATATCAAATTCAGCGTGAACTTGGGTTGAACCAGTCATGGCCAGTTGTCATTGTTGGCGCTGGAAACCTTGGGCAAGCACTTGCCAACTTCACTGGAATCTCAGAGCGTGGATTTCACATTGTCGGAGTTGTTGACAAAGACGAATCGAAAATCGGATCACTCGTTGGCGGTGTGCGCGTAAAGCACGCCGACGAACTGGCTCAAATTGTTCTGTCAAAATCTGTCAGCATTGGAATTATCGCGACACCTGCTCAGCAAGCACAAGATGCCGCCGACGCTTTGGTACGAGCAGGCATTGGCTCCATTATGAATTTTGCTCCCACCGTGTTGTCGGTGCCCCGTGGAGTCAATGTTCGCAAGGTAGACCTTGCTCTCGAACTTCAAATTCTCAGCTACTACGAACAGCGCCGAAACAATGGACTTCGTTCTGTGCCCACAGGCGAACAATCCGGACCAGTGAGCGCATAGGTCGCCATGTCCATCGTTGTCATTGGTGTTAACCATCGAACAAGTCCTGTCACTCTTCTTGAGAAGTTGGCAATTGCAGATTCGTCAATGCCAAAGGCGTTGCACAGTCTTACGGTTCGCAACGACATTCGTGAAGCAGTTGTGTTGTCAACCTGCAATCGCACCGAGGTGTATGCCGTTGTTGAACGTTTCCACGGTGCGTACTCAGACATTCGTGATTTCTTGTGCGAAACAAGCGGTATCAGTGCCGATCAAATCACTCCGCATCTCTATAGCCAACACGACGATGAAGCAATCGTTCATTTGTTTGAAGTCACGTCGGGACTCGATTCAGCAGTTCTCGGTGAAACTGAAATTGTTGGTCAGGTTCGCTCTGCATGGGAACTTGCCATGGAAGAAGGCGCATCTCGCAACACATTGAACTTGTTGTTCCGATACGCATTAGAAGTTGGCAAGCGTGCGCGAACTGAAACCGCTATCAGTCGTTCAACAGCATCGGTGTCACATGCAGCAGTGGAAATGGCTCGCGACACCATTGGCTCGCTTGAAGGCAAGAATGTTCTTGTTGTTGGTGCCGGAGAAATGGGCGAAGGAGTTGCCACTGCGTTGTCACGTGCTGGCGTCGCAAGTGTCACTGTGGTCAACCGCACCCCGGCACGTGGTGAAGTTCTTGCCGAGAAAGTGGGCGCGCGTGTGGCCCCATTCGATTCTCTTCACTCAGAGTTGGCGCAGTCCGATGTAGTGGTGGCGTGCACGGGCGCAGGTGGAACCATCATCTCGCGCGACGTTGTACAACAGGCTCGTCACGGTATTGATGCTCCATTGCTAATTGTCGATATTGCGCTTCCGCGTGACGTCGATGCTGATGTTGCAGAGATCCCCACTGTCACCCTTCGCGATCTCGATCATCTCAGCGAATGGGCTGAACGCGGTCTCAACAAGCGCGCCGGTGAAGTGGATCAAGTTCGAGACATCATCTCTGACGAGGTAGAGCGTTTCACTCTTGACCAGGCACAACGCCAAGCCGCACCGCTTGTGGCGCAGCTGCGTGAAGTTGTTGAAGGAATACGTACCGCCGAACTAGATCGCTTTAGTACTCGCTTGTCTGGAATGACAGACGAACAGCGAGAAGTAGTTGAATCCATTACTCGGGGCATTGTGGCCAAACTTCTTCACAGCCCGTCGGTTCGGCTGCGTGAAGCCGCAGGAACCCCCCAAGGAGAGCGATTGTCAGCCGCTGTTCGAGATTTGTTTAATCTCGACTGAACATCTCTATGACGGTTTTACGAATTGCGACACGTTCCAGCGCTCAAGCACGCGCTCAATCTGAACATGTAGGCGCTCTTATTTCTCGCGCGCAACCACACATCTCGGTGGAGTATGTCTACGTAGACACTCGCGGTGATGTCAATGCAACAACTCCGTTACACCAAATGGGCGGGCAAGGTGTGTTCGTCAAAGAAGTGCAGCATGCAGTTCTTGACGGGCGAGCAGACATTGCGGTCCACTCTGCGAAAGACTTGCCATCACAAAAAGCTGAAGGCTTAACAATTGGCGCAATTGGCGAGCGTCGCACACCAAACGATGCGCTTGTTGGCGCAACACTGTCGTCACTCGCACATGGCGCAACTGTTGCTACCGGATCTGTTCGTCGTCGTGCGCAACTCATGCGTGTCCGTCCCGATCTTCACTTCGTCGACTTACGCGGAAATATTCAGACGCGTTTGTCAAAGATTCCCGAAGGCGGCGCAATTGTTATGGCCGTTGCAGCAATGGAAATCTTGGGAATAACTGATCGCATCAGCGAAGTTCTTCCCGTTGATGTAGCAGTGCCAATGGTGGGCCAGGGGTCTGTTGCTGTTGAATGTCGCGAGACCGACGCGGATACGTTGGCCGTTCTGGCCAGTATCGATCACGCCGCCAGTCGTCGTGCGGTGGAAGCCGAACGCGCATTCTTGGCTGTTCTTGGTGCCGGATGTTCAGTTCCGGTTGGTGCGCACCTATCAACAGATGGAGTGTTTCGCGCATTCATGGCAACCGATAGCGCAGATGACTGTGTACAACTAGAAGGCTTCATTGGTGATTCTGACGACCACATCGTTGTTGGGGCGGCTATGGCTGTCGAGTGTTCTCGACAACTTGCGAGTGAGGAATAGCCGTGGCGTCCTCACTTGGTAATAGATCGGTTGTTATCACTCGCTCCCTTGCACAAAACGAATCATTACGTCACCTGCTCGAAGCTCGCGGGGCCGACGTTGTTGAGGTACCACTTATTGCAATTGCTGAACCAGATGACGATGGTCGAGAGCGCGATGAAGTTCTTCAACGATTTCACGAGTTTGATTGGCTTGTTGTTACCTCGCCCAATGGTGCAGAACGCGTTGCCCCTTTTTTGTCTGCAGCACAGGCAGCGGGGGACGCTACGTCATATCCGGCAATCGCTGCTGTAGGAGACGCCACGGCGCGTTCATTGGGAACTGCAGTGTCACTGGTTGCTCAACCTGCACGTGCCGATGTACTCGCCGATATTTTTCCAAGCGGCCACGGATCGGTATTGCTGGTGCAAGGAAATCTTGCAGACAACACTTTGAGTCAGGCGCTCACCGCAAAAGGCTGGACTGTGAATCAAGTTGTTGCCTATCACACCGTTCAATTGCGTCCTGCGCCCGACATGGTGGAACCCGCGTTGTCTGCAAATGTTCTGCTCCTTGCATCAGGAAGCGCCGCCACCGGTTGGTTTGAAGCATTCGGTGTCGCAACTCCTCCAGTTGTTATTGCACTTGGACCATCCACTGCAAAAGTGGCAGAAGCACTAGGTCTCGATGTATCGGCAGTCGCATCCGAGCAGACGCTTGAATCGCTGCTTGACACCGCTGAACGCGTGCTGGAGAGCCAGAACCACTAATCACAGGTGACTCTGCCCCGATGAGGTGGCCTGTCCTGCCAATAACATCAGAGTGTGAGTTTCCCTTCGTCGCGCCCACGCCGTCTTCGCACCACACACGCAATGCGTGAACTAGTTGCAGAGACTCGTCTTCATGTTTCGGACCTCGTGGCACCATTGTTTGTTCGCGAAGGAATTTCCTCACCACAGCCCATTGCGTCACTACCAGGCGTTGTGCAACACACAGTCGACTCTCTTGTGGCTGAAGTGAGTGCTCTGCGAGACCTTGGCGTGAAGGCGGTCATCTTGTTTGGGGTGCCTGCAACAAAAGACGACGAAGGTTCTGGCGCATGGGATCCGAACGGAATTGCTCAAGTGGCACTTCGCGCCTTACATGCATCTGTGGGTGACGACATGGTCATCATGGCCGACCTGTGTGTTGACGAATACACCTCGCATGGTCATTGCGGAATTGTGGGAAGCAATGGCGATGTAGACAATGACGCCACGTTGCAGATTTACTGTCGCGCCGCAGTTGCCCAGGCCACAGCCGGAGCGCATGTTGTCGCGCCAAGCGGAATGATGGACGGTCAAGTGGGGGCAATTCGCGAGGCTCTTGACGATGCGGGTTTTGAAAACGTTGCCATCATGGCGTATTCAGCGAAGTATGCATCTGCGTTGTACGGTCCATTTCGCGATGCTGTCGATGTGCAAATTGCAGGTGGTGGCCACCGCAAGGGATATCAACAAGATTGGCGCAATGCGCGCGAATCAATGCGTGAAGTCTTTGAAGACATTGAACAAGGTGCAGACATCGTCATGGTGAAGCCTGCTTTGTCGTACCTAGATGTCATTGGGCAAGTACGTGCATCTGTAGACACTCCTGTTGCTGCGTATCACGTCAGTGGTGAATACTCCATGATCAAAGCTGCGGCTGCGAACGGATGGATCGATCACGACGCAGTAGCACTTGAACATCTCACGTCAATCAAGCGTGCTGGCGCAGACATTATTCTCACGTATCTCGCTCGGTGGTTCGCTGAGTACTCAGCACAGTAGGAACACCATGACTGGAACAATTCCGTATTGCGATGCAACAACATGTGTCACGGCTGGGTGCACGCCCACCGTGTGTAGAGGTCTTGGAATTCCTTCAAATCAAGGCATATTCGACCGTTCGGCACGCGCTATCCCCGGTGGAGTGAACTCGTCAATTCGTGCATTCAAATCAGTGGGGGGTACTCCCTACATCGTGTCGCGCGCAGAAGGTGCGCGCGTGTGGGATGTGGAAGGCCGCGAACTTCTCGACTTGGTGCAGAGTTACGGCGCCATCATTTTGGGTCATGCTCATCCAAAGGTCACAGAAGCAATTCGCGCTGCCGCTGGCGATGGCACGTCGTATGGTGCCCCCACTCCCCGCGAAATGAAATTGGCCGAAGCGATTGGTGAACGTGTTCCCTCATGTGAGCGAGTGCGTTTCATGAATAGCGGCACCGAGGCAACAAGTACGGCAGTACGACTTGCTCGTGGCGCAACTGGCCGAAAGAGAATTGTCACCTTCAACGGAAACTTCCACGGCGCAACAGATGCATTGTTAGCAGCAGGTGGAAGTGGGCTGGCAACTCTTGGTTTGCCCGGAACTGCTGGTGTACCAGAAGAGGCGGTGGCAAACACCTGGGTTCTTCCCTACAACGTGGTGCCGGTTTTAGACAACGATGTCGCCGCAGTCTTTGTTGAACCTGTTGCCGCAAACATGGGTGTTGTTGCTCCCGCTCCGGGTTTTCTTGAAGGGTTGCGCGCCGAGTGTGATCGCGTAGGGGCACTTCTTGTCTTTGACGAAGTCATTACAGGGTTCCGCCTCGGTCTTGGTGGCGCACAAGCCAAGTACGACGTTCGTCCCGATCTCACATGTTTCGGCAAAGTCATCGGCGGCGGTTTACCTATTGGTGCAGTTGGTGGCCGTCGCGACATTATGGAAAATCTCACACCGTTGGGAAGTGTGTTTCACGCCGGAACTTTGGCGGGTAATCCACTTGCAACAGCGGCCGGACTCGCTGCACTAAACGAATTGAACGGCGATGTGTACATGGAGCTTCTTGCTCGTGCGCGACACTTGTCGGCGTTGTTGCGTGACGCGTGTGCATCAAACGGAATTCACGCACAGTTTCCTGTAGTAGGAACACTTGTAGGAATGCATTTTGGTGATGCACTCACCGAAGCACCATCTAATTTCGATGAAGCAAAAACAACAGACGAGAAGTTGTACGCACAAGTGTTTCACGCAATGTTGAATGCAGGTGTCGCAATGGCGCCTGGTGCATACGAGGCTCTTTTTGTTGGCCTTGCGCACACAGACGATGTCATGGAAGAACTTGCACATCGCTCATCAGTCGCACTCGGAGGCTTGCGCAGTTGAATCGCCGCGCAGTGTTCATTGGTGCAGGCGTTGCACTGGCGGCTGTGTTTCTAGGCAACGGCATCTATGCGTCGTTGAACTCTTCAGACACGCTGACCCCAACAGACGTTCTTCGAAAGATAGATCTGGTGGCAAGCGTCAATTCGGTGAACACCGACGTTGGTTGGTCGCAAGAGGGAGGACTCACGTCGTCTGGCGCCATGCGACTCGCTCTCGACGATCTTCGAGTACTGACCATTGCCGAAGGAACACTTGTTGATGACTATGACGCAGTTCCGGCGTGTACAGATTTTGTGACACCGAACGCTTGTGTTTTGTTGGCAGACATGTTGGGCGAATCTGTTGTGTGGTTTGCATTGGTTCCTGCCGACAAAGCAAACGGTATGCAATACCTGACGCTCCCAGGCCTCATTGACATGCAAGCCAACGGTGACGAAGGAATTCTGCGAAACGGTTGGGTAGTGAAGTTGGCAACACCTGTGAAGAGAGATTGCGGAGATATCGACACAGCAACACTGCGCGACTTCATCACACGGTTCCCTGACGAAGCGAGTACGTCGTTAGTAAACATGACAACAGACAACGTGGTGTCTGTTGTGTGTACGAGTAACTAAAAAATTACTTGCTGCTACCGAGACGTGGCTCGGTGCCAACTGCAATTGGCTTCTCTTCAAGCATTGCGAAATCTTTCGCGATGGTGTCGAAGCTTGTCGCCCCGCTTTGAAGTGCCTTAAAGATTTCTGACTCAGGCGAGCACCATGTTTCGTACTCTGTGGCCCACTTTTCGTCTTCGGGATCTGCGCCTGCAAGGTCGTAGCGAATGTGGCATGCAACAGCGAGAATTTGATATTCAGAAAGTCCGCCACCAGCTTTTTCACCTTGCATTGGCATTGGGTTTCCGTTGTAACCCAATGGCTTGTGCGCGCCACCTTCACGATTCGGGTCACCGTAAGTTGCGAGTCCTGCAGCAACATATTTCTGACTTCCGGTGTAGACGAAGTTCAACATGTCTTCAATGTGAGGGAAGGTCTTCAACGTTTCACCTTGGTACAAGACTTGTCCGGCGCCACCTGCACCATCGGCACCGTGGCAACCTGCACAACCGGAATACACAGCAGTTCCAAGCGAGAGTGGGCCTTCAACAACTTTGTCTTCGGGAGTGAGCGCCAGTAAGTACACGCCGGCCCACAACGGAAGAAGCGACAATGCAGACATTGCCCAGAACGGAATCTTGCGACGTGTCTTTGCAGCGACAACGTATGCAGGGTCTGGTTCAACTGCTTTTGGCTTCGGCGCTTCTGCGGGCTTTGCTGGTGTTGTCGCCGCAGGAGTTGACGATGCTGCAACGGCTGGTGTGGCACTAGACGCGCCATCACCAGACGCGGCGTCGCGTCGTGCTTTGGAACGATTGAGAAGGTGCTCGGGGATCTCGGTCACTTCTATTACCTCTCGGAAGACCTGCTCAGACCCCTGTGGCGAGCGGATGCCCACCTCTTTAGGTGTCTGACCCTTCCACGATAGACAAATTCGGCTCCCTGACCGCAATCAATCGGCGTGACGGCTGTCGAGCCACGAGGCCGCCAGCGGTTTTGTGCAAATTTTCACAAACGCACAAAACCCGCACAAAAGCACAATCAGAAGTGGCTTTCCTGCGCTCTGAGAGGTGACCAATTTGTTGAAATCGAAATAGGTCCAAGGGGCAAACCGATGGCTAGTGTTCATAGTGCTTAGGCACCTGCCCCAAGGACCAAACCGTCACCCAGGACCGGAGAAGAAGAACAGTCCATGCTCGCGATTGACATCCTCAAATGGCCCGGAATGAACCAGGCTTTCATTTTTTCCTTCGTCGTTACTACGGCGATGGCATTAGCCGTCATTCCATACGGAAAGCGTCGTCCAGTAGGAACCCCTGTTACCTGGGGTGAAGCAATGGTTGGCAGCGTGTACGTGTTCTTCGTGATGTTCCTTGCGTTTGGTGTTGTTCCTCACCAATTCATCGTTCACGCAGACAACGATCTCGGATGGCGCAAAGACAAGCTCATCTACGGACCATTCGATTTGTTGAAGCACAAGGCTGGCGGCGGCAACTTCCCATTCACCGTTAGTTACGAAGCATTGCGCGACATTCTTGTAGTGGTTATTCACGTCATCTACATCGGTCTCATGATTTATCTGTTCGTGTGGTGGCAGAAGCGTGGCGAAAAGACCAACAAAGAACTCGAAACTTCTTCATACGGCCGTCCTCTGGTGCGAAAGAGCTGATTTCTCATGGCACGTACCGACGCCAATCCACCAATGCCCGAATGGTCAACCGAGTATCAATTGGTTGAGGTGGACGCCGACTATCTGGGCAAGGCTGTCAAGCCAAAACAGTTCATTCACATTGATCAAAGTGAATGCATCATGTGCGAAGGCTGCGTAGACATCTGTCCATGGAAGTGCATCCACATGGTCACTCCCGATGCAGTTGCCGAAGCGCAGGGAACAGAACTTCCTGGCGAAGATCCTTCCGACAATGTGATTTTCATTATCGACGACGATGTGTGCACACGTTGTGCTTTGTGCGTCGATCGCTGTCCTACTGGAGTCATCATCTTGGGCAAGGCCGGCGCGCCTTCACCCGATGGTGACAGTCATACCCGAACAAACAACCATGGCTACGGCTACGGAATGCGCCTCTGAGGTGAATGAATAATGGCAAAAGTGCTTGATAACCCCCGTCCTACGCTGAAGGAACGTGCCGCAAAAATCGGCGCGCAAATTCAGGGCAGCCAAGCGTGGAACTCCATCTTCCGACCGGGCTCGATTTTCCGTAAGGGATACACCGACAGCCCGCGTAACCGTTCATACGTCATCATGAACTCGGTGCTGTATCACTTGCACCCCGTCAAGGTGAAGCGTCACGCAGTAAAGGTGAGTTATACCTTGTGTCTTGGCGGACTCAGCTTCTTCGTTTTCATTTTGCTGACGGTGACAGGCATCTTCTTGATGTTCTTCTACAGACCAACAGGCGCAAACGCGTGGGAAGACATTCAAACGTTGCAAACATCAGTCACCTTTGGTCTGCTGATTCGAAACATGCACCGATGGGGTGCGCACATCATGGTTCTCACCGTGTTCCTTCACATGGCGCGCGTGTTCTATCACGGTGCATACAAGCCACCACGTGAGTTCAACTGGGTGATTGGTGTTGTGTTGCTCACACTCACATTGCTGTTGTCGTTCACTGGTTACTTGTTGCCGTGGGACCAGTTGGCACTATGGGCCGTCACCGTGGGTACCAACATGATGGGTTACACGCCAGTGTTTGGCTCGCAGGTTCGTTTCGTTCTTTTGGGCGGCGTAGAAATCGGATCAGAAACGTTGTTGCGCTGGTACGTGCTTCACGTTCTCATGCTTCCATTCGTCATCGTCATCTTCATGGCTATTCACTTCTGGCGCGTCCGTAAGGACGGCGGAATCTCCGGACCTTTGTGATCGAAGGGAAAACACATCATGACTGAAATCCCAGAACACCTTTTGAAACGAGCACAAGCTGCTCGCGACAAAGCAGCCGGTTCTTCAGACGCATCTGCATCTGAGGGCGGCGATCGCATCCCCGATGCGCTGCTTGACCGCACAAAAGCATCTGGCGCCGGCGCCGCAGTAGTTGCTGCTGCACCAGCAGGTGGAGTTCCAGTTGGTGCTGGTCCAGGCGGCCACACGCAGCGCTTGCTGACGGTTGTGAAGTCAGGCTCTATTCAAGAAGCAAAGGCGGCACCTGTCGACAAGGTGCACACATGGCCACATCTTTTGGCCGTCGAGTTTGTTGCAGCGCTTGCACTCACGGCTTTCTTGTTTGTGTTCTCGTGGGTTGTTAACGCACCATTGCTGCAAGCAGCCGACTTCAACAACACGCCAAACCCATCGAAAGCACCGTGGTACTTCTTGGGTCTTCAGGAACTTCTCACCATGTTCCACCCAATGATTGCTGGTGTAACACTTCCCGGAATGGGACTTGTGGCTCTCATCCTTGCGCCGTACCTCGATCGCAATGCATCGAACAAACCAGAAGATCGCAAGTTCATGACATCAATGATGACCATGTTCCTTATTTTCTGGGCCGTTCTCACAATCATCGGATCATTCTTCCGCGGACCCGGATTCAACTTCACCTTCCCATGGCGGGACGGCATTTTCTTCGAGTTGTGATTCACAACTAATTGATGACTATTCGACGTAAAGACAGACAAGGAACGAAACAGGCATGAGTACCGGATTCGTAATCGCAATCGTGGTGGTTGCAGCAATTGTGTTTGGCGCAATTGTTGTGTTCACCTCTGCGCGCAGCACCGACGTGCGTGGTGCCGGAGCACTGTCACGCGAAACTCGCTCGCGTGATCGCAAAGCAAAAGTAGGCGCAACAGCAACGACTGGTCGTGAAGTTGAAGCGTCAGCTCGCACCACCGACCTTGTGAAGGCTGCTCCTGTAGAGATTGCGCCATTTGTTGCACCAGACGAAGAAGCACTTGGTGTGTCACGTCGTATGTTCTTCAACCGCACAGCCGTCACACTTATGGGCGCAAGCATTGGTGCATTCGGTGCATCCGTTCTTGCGTTCTTGTGGAAAGGCGCAGACGGTGGCTTCGGTTCAAAAATTAGTGCCGGAAAAGTTGACGACATTGTTGCCAACATTCGTGCAAACAAAGGTTTTTATTACCTTGCAGAAGCACGCGCGTGGATTACCGAATATCCAAAAGCGTCAATTGGTAAGGCACAAGCTGTGTACGGTTCGCAAGCACCGGTGTTCGCAGGTATGCAAGCCGGAATTGTTGCGCTGTATCAAAAGTGCCCACACCTCGGATGTCGCGTTCCTGAATGCAAGAGCTCACAGTGGTTCGAATGCCAGTGCCATGGCTCGCAGTACAACCGCGTTGGTGAAAAGAAGGGCGGTCCCGCACCTCGCGGTATGGACCGTTTCGCAGTCTCCGTTAGTAATGGACAACTCACCATCGATACCGGTGCAGTCTTTGCAGGTCCGGCTGTTGGTGTGAACACCACCGGTCAAGAAGCTGAAGGCCCGCACTGCGTGGGTGCAGGAGGTCACTAACCATGTTGGCGTCAACCAGCACATCCATTGCGTGGATCATCCTCCTTACTTCTATTGGTGGATGGATTCTTTACGGCCTCTTCAACATTCGCAAGGGTCGTACCGAAGTCGGTGCCGAGCAGAAACTGGCTGCAAACCGTCGTCCGTATTACGACGATGAAGACCTTGAAGGTCCACGTCTCGAGCGTGTTCAAGTTCTCGGTTTGTTGTTCTTGGTCATCATCACCATCTCTTTGCCGTTGTATTGGATTCTTGAACCCAATCGTCAAGCAGAAGCAGAGTTCGGTTTTGAAAAGCGTTTCGTGAAGTGGGGCGGAAAGTTGTTCGCTCCCACAGCAGATGGTGGTTTCAACTGCGCTGGCTGTCACGGTGGAATGAAGGCAACCGGTGGTGTTGCTTCGTACGCAGTCACCGATCCAAAGACTGGCGAAGTGAAGGCGGTGTCATGGAAGGCTCCTGCTTTGGACACGGTCTTGTACCGATTCAACGAAGACGAGATTCGTTTCATTTTGAACTACGGACGTCCGTTCTCACCAATGTCTGCATGGGGAACAATTGGTGGTGGGCCACTCACTGACCAAGCTGTCACCACACTTATCGATTACATGAAGTCAATTCAGGTTCCGCAAGAGGGTTGCGCTGAAACGCGTGCGTATTACAACCCAACATGCGACGAAGGTCAGATGCCCAAAGAGAAGAACGCTGAAATCATGGCAGAGGCACAGCGCCTTGTCGATGAAAAGGTGTACGGATCTGTTGGTGAAGCGCTGTTCAACCTCGACCTTGGTTCTGGCGCCTACTCATGTGCGCGCTGCCACACAAAGGGTTGGTCGTATGGCGATCCTCAAGCAACAGGTGGCGGAGCATTTGGTCCAAACCTCACCGGCGGTTCGTCTATTCGTCAGTTCCCCAGCCAGAAAGACATGATCGAATTCATTAAGGCTGGTTCCGAATACGGAAAGCGCTATGGCGAACAGGGACAAGGAAGCGGACGCATGCCTGGCTTTGGTCAGATGTACACCGACGACCAAGTGAAGTTAATTGTTGAATACGTACGGAGCCTCTGATGTTGTCCACACTTCTCGCAATTGATTTCAATCCAGGCCTTCGCGGCATCATCGTTGTTCTCATCATGTTTGTCACTCTTATTGGTGGCACCTATCTCATCTTGGGAACCAACCTCGGAGCGCGCCTCGGTTTTCTTATTACTGCCACTGCGTTTGCCGGATGGATGATGTCTATGGCAATTGTGTGGGCCATTTATGGAATTGGTCTTGTCGGACCAGTTCCAACATGGGAGCCTGCCGAACCAATCACCATTGTTCGTGATGGGGCGTTGTTGAATCGAGCCGAAGTACTCGATGCACCTGTCGATACCACGGGTCTTAACGCAACAGCCGCAGCAGACAAGGTGTCCAAAGTTCTTGTAGAAGATGGTTGGACAATTCTCGATGAGTCCGATCCTCGTCGCGGACAAGCGGTTGCGTCTGCAGACGAAATCATTCAGATTGAAGCGGAAGAATTCTCTGCGGGTGAATACATCCCTGTGAAGGTGTACGACAAGGGTGGCGAGCGTTATCCGCTCATTACCGAGTCACTTGACTTCTTTGCGTTCTTCCACAAGCCTCGCTACTCCATTGTTGAAGTAGCACCACTTGTTGAACAGCGCACCGAGCCGGGTCGTGCTCCGGCACGTGCACAGGTCGACACGTCGCAGCCACACCGCTATGTGGTCATGATTCGTGACCTTGGTGCAAAGCGCCAGCCAGCCATCTTTATTGCTATTGGCTCCGGAATCATCTTCTTCTTGCTCGCATGGGTTCTTCACCGCCGCGAAGCATTGTTGCGAGGAAATCTCGCACTCAAGTCTCCGGTGGCCTAAGCCATGGGTCAGTACCTGCCAATCATTGTGCTCACGGTGCTGGCTGTACTTTTTGGCGTACTCAGCCTTGTTGCTTCGCGTTTGCTCGCACCAAATCGTCCGAACACAGCAAAAGAAGCACCGTATGAGTGCGGCATTGTTCCTGGTCGCGAACCACCTGAACGTTTCCCGGTCAGTTTCTATGTCATCGCCATGATGTTCATCATGTTCGACATCGAACTCATTTTTGCTTATCCATATGCCGTCGATCGTGAGTTCCTTGGCGCTTTTGGTTTCTTTGAGATGGTTGCTTTCAGTGCGGTGTTCTTTGTTGCCTTCGTCTACATGGTTGCTCGTGGCGCACTCGACTGGGGTCCAATGAAGCGTGCCAACGGAAGTGATGTCATTGCCGATGGTCCGGCCATCACTCCACGACGAACAGTTCGCGTTGTTGGTTCTGAAGGACGCAGCGCACACGACGGAAAGGCCGCGTAATGGGTCTTATTCAGAACATTGCAGACGACGGTCTTGGCGGAGTTGAACATAATTTTGTCACCGCACGCATTGAAGACTTAGTGAAGTGGGCGCGATCACGTTCTAGTTGGGGTGCGTCGTTCGGTCTTGCATGTTGTGCAATTGAAATGATGGGCACCGGCGCATCTCACTACGACATTTCACGATTCGGAATGGAAGTGTTCCGTGCGTCGCCACGTCAGGCCGACATCATGATTGTTGCCGGTCGTGTTAGCCAGAAGATGGCTCCAGTTCTTCGTCAGGTGTACGACCAAATGATGGAACCCAAGTGGGTTATCTCCATGGGCGTCTGCGCATCAAGTGGCGGAATGTTCAACAACTACGCAATTGTTCAAGGCGTCGATCAAATTGTTCCGGTCGATGTGTATGCGCCAGGTTGCCCGCCAACTCCTGAAACTCTCATTCACGCAATTGAAACCCTGCACCAGTTAATTGAAGATGGCGAAATCATGCGTCGTCGTTCAGCAACTGGTGCAGGAGCAGGCATCGAATTGTCTGCTGAAACTTCAACAACTGCGCCCGTCTCTCTCGGATCGAAGTAATCATGAGTGACGCTGTAGAGACAACGGTGGAGACTGTCGAGACTCTTCACGGATGCCCCGTCGTGTCATCTCGAGGTCAGCGAGTCGTTTTAGTGGCACGCGAGAATTATGTGGCAACCGTGAAGGCGTTGTTGGCCGACGGTTACGACATGTGTGTCGATCTCACCGGTGTCGACTACTTGGGAATGCCAACTCGTTCTGTTGGCGCAGGAATTCAGCCTGAGCGTTTTGAAGTAGTGGTGAACCTTTTGTCGCTGACGTTGCGCGATCGTTTGCGTCTTCGTGTTCAAGTACCAGAATCCGATGCACAACTGCCTTCACTGTTCGATGTGCATCCCGGAACAGAAGCACACGAACGCGAAACATACGACATGTTCGGAATTACGTTCACAGGTCACCCCGACATGACACGAATTCTTATGCCTGAGGACTGGGATGGTCATCCTTTGCGTAAGGACTACGACCAAGGTTCCATTCCTGTTCAGTTCAAAGGGTCGCATTCATGAGCACCATTATTTCTGCAGGAACAAATGAAGGTGGCCAAGAACTTCGGTCACGCAGTGAACTCAGCGCTAAGGAACTCTTCCGGGAAGTAGGCGCGGTGTTGCGTCTGAGTGAGGCAGAAGCAGCAAAACTTGCTGAAGTTCAAACGGAAGCGCCCGAAGATCAAACAATGATCATCAACATGGGCCCGCAGCACCCAAGCACCCACGGTGTGTTGCGCCTTATGTTGGAACTGCAAGGCGAAACCGTGTTGCGTTGCAAGCCAATTATTGGTTACTTGCACACTGGCATGGAAAAGACTGGTGAGTCCCTGACATACATGCAGGGTGGCACCAACGTCACGCGCATGGACTACTTGTCTCCATTGAACAACGAACTGGTCTTCTCGTTGGCGGTTGAGAAGTTGTTGGGAATCGACGGTGAGATTCCAGAGCGTGCTGTATGGATGCGCATGTTGCTATCCGAACTGAATCGCATGAGCAGCCATTTGTTGTTCCTTGCCACCAACGGAATGGACATTGGTGCAGTGTCCATGATGTTGTACGGCTGGCGCGAGCGCGAAGAAGTGCTTCGTTTCTTCCAAAAAGTCACTGGACTCCGAATGAACCACAACTTCATTCGACCTGGTGGTCTTGCTGCCGATCTTCCTGCTGGTTGGCGAGACGACGTTTTGGAAATCCTCGAGAACCTTCCATCTCGTTTAGAGGAGTACGACATTCTGATGACAGGTCAGCCAATCTGGCGTGACCGTTTGCAAGGTGTTGGTGCAATTACTGCCCGCGAAGCTATGGCTCTTGGTGCAACCGGACCCATCCTTCGTTCAACTGGAGTTCCGTGGGACCTTCGCCGTGAGATGCCATATCTCAGGTACGACGATGTTGAGTTCGATGTCATTGTTGGTCAACACGGTGATGCATACGACCGCTATGCGATTCGCTTTAACGAGATTCGCGAATCAATGCGCATTGTGTATCAAATTCTCGACCGCATGCCCTCTGGTGATTACCGCATCCAAAACAAGAAAGTCACCCCGCCGCCACGTGCGCGAATTGACGAGTCAATGGAAGCTCTCATTCACCACTTCAAGATCTTCACCGAAGGTTTCAAAGTTCCCGAAGGTGAGGTGTACGTCGCCATTGAAAGTCCGCGCGGAGAAATTGGTTGTTACATCGTGTCCGATGGTTCGTCCACTCCGTATCGCATGCATATGCGCGCGCCGTCTTTCGTAAACATTCAGGCATTGCCGCACATGATGCGTGGTGGTCTGGTTGCCGACGCTGTAGCTGTTATTTCTTCTGTCGACCCAGTGTTGGGGGAGGTTGATCGCTAATGGCTCGTTTGAACGAAGACAACGTGCGTCTTGCACGTGAAATCATTGGCCGCTATCCAAAGCCACGTTCCGCAACTATTCCGTTGCTGCATCTTGCACAAGAGCAAGATGGTTATGTCACTAATGAGGCAATGGCCCATATTGGCGAACTCGTGGGTGCAACATCAGCCGAGGTGTACGGAACAGCCTCGTTCTATGAAATGTTCAAGTTCGAACCAGTTGGCAAGTACCTCATCAATATTTGCGGAACCATGTCGTGTGCGCTGATGGGTGCAGAAGAACTCATGCACCACGCAGAAGAACGATTGGGAATTCATATGGGGGGCACCACCCCCGATGGAATGTTCACCTTGGAGCGAGCAGAGTGCCAAGCTGCTTGTACTGAAGCACCGTGTCTTCAGGTGAACTACCGCTACCGATTCCGTGTCACCCCACAGAATTTCGACGATCTTGTGAATCAACTCTCATCTGGTCAACTCACCGAAGAGATTCCGCAACACGGAACTCTTACTGTCACTCGCCAACACATTCCGGCAGATCGCGGTGTTGGTGCAGTAGATCCAGAACTTGTTACCGAAGGCCCAGCGTGGCTCGATGGGAAGGCTGCACTATGACAAGCAATCCCGGTGGCACTTGGCCACATGCTCCTGGTTTCTATCCAGGTGACCGTCCCAAAATTGTTACGTCGCGTTTTGAATACGAAGATTCGTACACACTCCAGCGCTATCTCGCAACAGACGGATACGCAGGGTTGCGCGCAGCACTTGGTCGCCCAGCATCCGATATTCACGATGAAGTAAAGAACGCAACAGTTCTTGGTCGCGGTGGAGCAGGTTTCCCCGCAGGCAATAAGTGGGGACTCACTCCGCAAGGTGTTTGGCCGCGCTATTTGGTAGTGAACGGCGACGAAAGTGAACCCGGTACTTACAAAGACCGTTTGCTCATGGAGCGCGATCCGCATCAACTTATTGAAGGTTGTCTCATTGCGTGTTACGCCGCCGGTTTGTCGCAGTGTTTCCTCTACATTCGCGGTGAAATGGCACTCGCCCAAGAACGTGTCGCCAACGCACTCAACGAGGCATATGCCGCTGGTTATGTGGGAAAGAACATTCTCGGATCAAAATTCTCTGTCGACATCGTGTTGCATTGGGGTGCTGGTGCATATGTCGTGGGTGAAGAGACCGCACTCATTGAAAGCCTTGAAGGCAATCGTGGAATGCCACGTTTGAAGCCTCCGTATTTCCCTGCTGCCATTGGTTTGTACGGACAACCAACAATTGTCAACAACGTGGAAACCTTGGCCAACTTGCCATGGTTATTGCGCAATGGTGCTGCTGCATACACGGCAATTGGTACTGCAACATCTCCCGGAACACGAATGGTCGCAGTCTCTGGCCATGTCAATCGTCCTGGTGTGTACGAAATCATCAACGGAACAACAACATTCCGCGATCTCTTGTACGGCGACGACTTCTGTCGAGGAATTCGCAACGGCAACGAGTTAAAGGCTTTTGTTCCAGGTGGCGGTTCAGCGCCGTGGTTTACACCAGATCAATTAGATCTTCCGTTTGAAGCAAGCCAAGTCGGACCTGCAGGTTCCATGTTGGGTTCGGGCGCCATCATGGTGATGGACTCCACCACAGATATCCCACGGGCCGCACTCACGCTTACCCGTTTCTATGCGCATGAATCGTGTGGCAAGTGCACGCCGTGTCGCGAAGGCGGCACTTGGTTGGAACGTATCTTGTCGCGTGTTGTCGACGGTAAGGGCACAGATGCAGATCTCGATCAGTTATTAGAGGTAGGCGAATCAATTTGTCCGGGCGCATTCCCGCACGCATCAAACGAAAAACTTGGCCTTACTGCTGTTCCGTTCCCGTATCGCATGAACACCATTTGTTTCGTTGGGCCGTCTGCCTATGCACCAGTTCACTCTGCGCTCACATTGTTCCGCAGTGAGTTCGAAGCACGCGTGACAAAGCGAACTCTCATTCCTGTTACGGCGGTGGGGCAATGACAACAATCGACAACTCCGCAGATGTGGCAGAAATGCCCGAACCAGATCCGAATGCAGTCAGCATCACCATTAACGGTAAGACCGTCGCTGCGCGCAAGGGCGAGCTCATCATTGCTGCAGCAGACCGAGTAGACGAATACATTCCGCGATTCTGTTATCACCCACGCATGAGTTCGGTGGGTATGTGCCGACAGTGTTTGGTGGAAGTAGAAGGCCCCCGCGGACCAATGATGGTGGTCAGCTGCATGACTCCCGTTGCCGACGGTCAAGTAGTGCGAACAGACACCCCTCAGGTGAAGCGCGCGCACGAAGGCATTATTGAACTTCTTCTGGCGAACCACCCACTTGATTGTCCGGTCTGTGACAAGGGTGGCGAATGTCCACTGCAAGATCAAGCGTTTAGCCATGGTGCGGGCGAAAGTCGATTCGTTGAAGAGAAGCGTCACTACGAAAAGCCAATTCCCATCAGTGATCTCGTCTTCCTCGACCGCGAACGCTGCATTTTGTGCGACCGGTGCACACGTTTTGCCGATGAAGTTGCAGGTGACCCTCTCATTAGTTTCACTCAGCGCGGCAACAACACGCAGGTCATGACATTCCCGGACGAACCGTTTGCGTCGTACTTCTCTGGTAACACAGTTCAAATCTGTCCTGTTGGCGCACTCACTGCGCAGCCATATCGATTCAAGGCTCGTCCATGGGACCTTGAACAACGCGAGAGCACATGCACCACATGCTCCGTTGGTTGTCGAACAGTTGTGCAGTCAAGCAGAGACGAACTTCTTCGTTATCAAGGAGTCGACAGTGATCCTGTGAACTGGGGTTGGTTGTGCGACCGCGGTCGTTTCAACTTCCAGTCTGTGAACTCTGAAGATCGCCTTGAACATCCGCTAGTGAAGTCTGGTGATTCATTCGCACAAACGTCATGGTCCGAAGCAATGGAATCTATTGCACGCACACTTCGCCACGCTTCTCCTGGCTCGGTTGCCATTCTTGGTGGTGCGCGCGGAACCAATGAAGACGCATTTATGTGGGCGCAATTGGCTGATGCTGTGGGAATCACAATGCGAGACGCACAACTTGACGACGGTCTTCCCACCGACATCTTCAGTTATCCGCAAGCAACTATCGACTCTGCGTGCGCAGGTGGAACCATTATCTTGCTTGCGCCCGACTTGAAAGAAGAACTTCCCGTTCTTCACATTCGCTTGCGTGATGCTGCCGAAAAGAAGCGCATTCGCATCATTGAAGTATCAGCAACAGAATCTGGACTCACAAAGAATGCGTGGCGCTCTGTTCGTGCAGAATCCGGCACCACGTCTGCTGTTGTTCAATCGTTGCTCGCCGATGCTCAAGTGGCTGCTCAATTGTCATCGGGACCAGTTGTTGTTGTTGCAGGTCGTGGCAACTTGGCAGAGTCTGCATCTCACACCATGTCCGCTGTAGACGCGGTCGTTAGTGCAGTTCCTTCCGCAACAGTTCTTCCCGTACTGCGTCGTGGAAACGTACGTGGTGCTTTGTCGGTTGGCCTTGCTCCTCGTAGTGGTGCAGACGCAGCAGCAATTCTGGAAGCGTCAGCAAATGGCCGCGTTGAATGCCTCATCTTGCTCGGTGCAGATCCGCTCAGCGATGTTCCCGATGCCGATCTTGCCCGTCGTGGTATTGCCGGAGCGAAGTGTGTTGTTGCACTCGATACGTTCCTTACGCCATCTGCTGCACATGCAGACATTGTGTTGCCCGTGGCGGCGTACGGCGAAAAAGATGGCACCACCATGAATCTTGAAGGCCGTGTCACCAACGTGGTTCAGAAAATCACAGCTCGTGGAACATCTCGGGCCGATTGGATGATTGCTGCGGAACTTGCCGATTCTCTCGGACACGATCTTGCAGTAACAACATTGGCCGATGTGCAAAAGAAGATGGCATCCACCGTGCCTGGCTTTGGTGCAACCACCACATCGGTAGCTATCAAGCGCGATGGTGTTGTTGTGTCTGTTTCTTCACCCGTTCGCACACCATTGTCGGTTGCATCGGCTGCTCCTCGTAACTCGTACGAGTTCCGCGTGGCCATGGGACGCAAGTTGTACGACAAAGCAGTAGGTACGGCAACTAGCCCCGCTTTGTCAAACCTTGCTAGCGGCGCACGCGTCACCATTCATCCACTCGATTTGGAGCGCGTTGGTGCCGCTGTAGGAAGCAACGTACGCGTTTCCAATGCGCACAGCTCGGTTGTTCTTCCCGTCTTTTCATCCGAGTCGGTGCCACGCGGAACCGCAATTGTTCCGTTCAACCAGCCCGGCGCAGACATTCGCGAATTGGTACGTCACGGCGAGTCTGTCATTGATGTGAGAATTGAGTCCGTCTCATGAGTTCTTTGATTGCACTCGACCCACTTCTCGATGGTGGCCTGCTATGGACCCCACTCTTTATCGTGTTGTTGAAAGTCCTCATTGTTTTCGTGGTGGGTCTTGTAGCCACCATGTTGATGGTGTGGTTTGAACGCAAAGTAATTGCCGGCATGCAGAACCGTGTTGGTCCGAACAAAGCCGGCCCATGGGGATTACTTCAAACATTGGCCGACGGAACAAAGTTGTTCTTCAAAGAAGATCTTCTCCCTGAACGTTCCGATCGTTTGGTCTTCCGCCTTGCTCCATATTTGGCGTTAGTACCCGCGTTTCTGGCGTTTGCCATTATTCCCCTGGGTGGAGACTTCCGCGATGGCAAAGGTGGACTAGTCACACTGTTTGGTCACGAAACACGTTTGCAATTGGCCGATCCACCGGTTGGCGTGTTGTTCGCATTAGCCATCTCTTCTATTGCGGTGTACGGCATCATGCTTGCCGGATGGTCTAGTGGTTCGAAGTACCCATTGTTGGGGTCAGTACGCGCATCGGCACAAATGGTGTCGTATGAAGCAGCACTTGGTTTGTCTCTTGGCGCTGTCCTTCTTGTATCGGGCACTTTGTCCACCGCTGGCATTGTGAACATGCAGTCAACGTTGGGTAACTGGAACTTCGTAGCAACTGGGTTTGTCCCATTCTTCATCTTCCTCATTGCTGCAACTGCTGAACTCAACCGTCCGCCGTTCGACTTGGTAGAAGCCGAACAAGAACTTGTGGGCGGATTCAACACCGAGTACTCGTCTATCCGATTTGCTCTGTTCTTCCTTGCTGAATTCATGAACACCATCACAATGTCGGCGCTCATCGTCACCTTGTTCTTCGGTGGTCCACAACCCATCAGCATTGGTAACACCACTCTCGATATTCCGCTTCTTCCGAATGCGTTAGAAGGAACAGTGTGGTTGCTGCTGAAAGTTCTTGTATTCCTCTACATCTACGTATGGTTCCGCGCAACCTTGCCGCGTTTCCGTTACGACCAACTGATGGATCTTGGCTGGCGCATTCTTATTCCTGCGTCTCTCGGATGGTTTATGTTGCTGGCCGCTCAACGTGTGGGTCGTGAAGCAGGCTGGGACCAAGTAGTTGTCACCATCGTGTCGGCACTTGTACTCATCATTGGATATGCGTTGCTTCAAGCGGCTCACGCTGTTAGCCGCCGCAATCGCGAGAAGGACGGAGCAAGCTTCTAATGGGTTACTTCGGCGGATTCCTCGTCACCATGCGTCAGCACGGTTCAAAGAACAAAGTCACAACTGAATATTCAGGTGGTCGCGTGTTCAAGCGTAAGAACCGCGATGAACACGACGAAAAGATTGACAAGCCAGAGCGCTTACACGGTCGCCATGTCCTCAACCGTTACGAAGATGGCATGGAAAAGTGCATCGGTTGCGAATTGTGCGCCGGTGTGTGTCCAGCAAAGTGCATCTACGTCCGTGGTGCCGACAACGATCCAGATAATCCAACGTCACCTGGTGAACGTTTTGGTTTCGTGTACGAAATTAATTACTTGCGCTGCATTCACTGCGACATGTGTGTTGAAGCATGTCCCACAGAGGCAATTACCGAAACCAAGTTGTTTGAGTTCTCGTTTACCAATCGTCGCGACGCCATCTACACAAAGACCGAACTCCTTGTTGGAGAAGATGGCAAGCCACAGCACATGCCGTGGGAAGACTGGCGCGACGGCGAAGATCTGAACACTTCTGGTTGGATGCGTGCAACAGCACCAGCAGGCGACGCAACGTTCGAAGGTGTGGTGTCCTGGAGTGGCGAATTGGGCTACGGAGTTCGTTCACCTGAACCAACGCAAGAAGTTCGTGATGCGTCAGACGGAGAAGACCACTAATGGAACTCGTCGTCTTCGTGTTGGCGGCTGCCATGGTGTTGGGCGGCGCACTAGGTGTTATTACACGTTCTAATCCCGTGCACGCAGCGCTGAGTTTGGTGCTCACCCTGTTCGGCATTGCGGTCATGTTTGTCTCGCACAATGCACATTTTCTTGCTGCTGTTCAGGTCATTGTGTACGCAGGCGCGATTGTGGTGTTGTTCCTGTTTGTGATCATGTTGTTGGGCGTAGACAAAGCAGAAGACATCAACATTGAACCCATTACGGTTCAGCGCCCGTTGGCAGCCGTTATTGGTGTTGGAATCATGGGCATCATCATTGCGGCCATTGTCGTGGCCGACGATGTCTTGGTTGAACGTGGCGCAGGTCTTGCATCAACCACGGTTGACAATCCCGATGGAAACATTCGTCAGTTGGCACGTTCCATTTTCAGTGACAATGTTTTCGCGTTTGAGCTCACATCGGTGCTTCTGCTGGTGGCCGTCGTCGGAACAATTCTCATGGCTCGTCGCGTGAAGTCGAACGGAGCAGGGAAGTGACTGCCATGATTGCTGCAATTCAGCCCACTAATACGTGGTATCTCATTTTGGCCGCCGTGTTGTTCGGCATTGGAACTTTTGGTGTCATGGTGCGCCGTAATCCGCTGGTCATGTTTATGTGCATCGAACTCATGTTGAATGCCGTAAACCTCACTTTTGTCACTCTCGCTACTGCCATTAACGACATCAACGGACAAGTTGTCGTTTTCTTCGTCATGGTGGTTGCCGCTGCTGAAGTGGTTGTTGGTCTTGGAATTGTTGTGGCAATCATGCGACGCCGAAATGGCGTGACGGCAGACGATCTGACTGCGCTGAAGGGATAACACATCATGTTGGACCTCATCTGGCTTGTTCCTGCCCTTCCGCTGACAGGGTTCTTGCTTATTGTTCTCTTCGGCCGCAAACTCGGTGAGCCGTATGCCGGAGTGCTGGCCACTCTTATGACGGCATCGTCATTTGTTGTGGTGGCGCTCACGTATTTTGAACTTCTCTCGTTGCCAACAGAAAAGCGACATCACGTCGTCACTTTGTTCTCGTGGCTACCTGTGGGATCTCTCAAGATTGACATGGCATTGCTGGTCGACCCACTCAGCATCACCATGGCACTCTTCATCACCGGAATTGGTTCCCTTATTCACTTGTATGCCATTGGCTATATGCACGGTGACCCCAAGTTCCCGAAGTTCTTCATGTATCTGAACTTGTTCGTCTTCTCCATGCTCATGTTGGTGCTTGGAGAAAACCTGCTGGTTACTTTCTTGGGTTGGGAAGGTGTGGGCGCATGTTCGTACTTCCTTATTTCGTTCTGGCACACCCGCGACTCTGCCGCTACCGCTGGTAAGAAAGCGTTTGTTACGAACCGCGTTGGCGACTGGGGAATGATGGTCGCCATGTTCATGGCATTCAGTGCCGTCGGAACATTGTCATACGAAGGAATTAATCACGCCGCCGAGAATGGCGGGCTTGCTGCTGTCACCGCAACAGGTATTGCTCTGATGTTGTTTGTTGGTGCTTGCGGAAAGAGCGCTCAGTTGCCGTTGTACTTATGGTTGCCCGACGCAATGGAAGGGCCAACTCCCGTTTCTGCGCTTATTCACGCTGCAACCATGGTTACGTCGGGTGTGTTCTTGCTCACCCGCATGGCTCCAGTTCTTCATGCGTCGTACCCGTGGGCCGGAGATGTCATTGCCACTGTTGGTGCCCTCACTGCATTGTTTGCAGCAACTATTGCTGTTGCTCAAACAGACATTAAGAAAGTGCTCGCATATTCAACGGTGTCACAACTTGGATTCATGTTCTTAGCAATTGGTTCAGGCGCATACGTTGCAGCAATTTTCCACATGGTGACCCATGCATTCTTCAAGGCATTGCTGTTCTTAGGTTCTGGCTCGGTCATTCACGGAATGCATCACGAGCAAGACATGCGTCGAATGGGAGCGCTTCGGAAGGTCATGCCAATTACTGGGTTCACCTTCATCATCGGCTGGTTGGCTATTGCAGGCGTACCACCATTTGCGGGCTTCTGGTCAAAAGACGAAATCTTGTTATATGCATTCGCCAATAACCGTGCGCTGTATGTCATTGGTGTAGCTACCGCATTACTCACGGCCTACTACATGACGCGTCAAGTCATCATGGTGTTCTATGGCGAGGCTCGTTGGCACGATCATTCCGAAGAGCATGGTGCGCATGGCGACCACACACCTCACGAGAGTCCGTGGACAATGTTGACGCCACTTGTTGTATTGGCAGGTTTGTCCGTCGTCGGCGGCGTCATGCAACTTCCGTTTTCGAAAGAAACGCATTGGTTAGAGCACTGGCTCGAACCAGTTGTTCACCACGCCGAAGCCGACATCTATAAGTCCTGGGCGTACCAGAACAAGTGGTTGTTGTTGGGCGTTGCCGTCATCATTGCCAGCGCAGGAATTGCTGCATCAATTGCGGTGTATGCAAAAGGCAAGTTCAAGGCAATTGAGCCACAAATTTTGGCCGATGCATGGCGCTACGACTCAGCAGTCACTGCTGTTGTGGGCGGACCTGGCTACAAAGCGTTCGATGCTGTTGCAACGTTTGACGCCACTGTGGTTGACGGTGCCGTGGTAGGTGTTGGTAAAGAAGTGCGTGCGGCAAGTGGGTTGCTCAGCCGCGTTCAGTCTGGGTTCGTTCGTTCGTATGCGCTCATCATCGGAATTGGCGTGGTACTCATGCTGTCGTGGTTCCTTGTGAGAGGAGTCCTCTGATGTCGTTGTCTACTCTTCTTGCAGCGTCGTCTAGTGCAGAAACGGCAACTCCGTTTCCTGTCTTGACTCTGCTCATTCTTCTTCCGCTTCTTGGCTCTATCGCTATTGCGTTACACAGCAACCGCCGACCCGAATACATCAAGTTGACGGCCGCATTGGTCAGCGTTGCTACCGGAGCACTGTCCTTGTGGATGCTTGGGCAGTTCTCCTCTCACGATGGTGGATTCCAATTTGTGTCTCAGCACGACTGGATTTCACGCTGGGGAATTTCGTGGCATTTAGGTGTTGACGGCATTTCGCTGTTCCTCGTCGTTCTCACGGGAATTTTGTTCCCTCTCGTGATCTTGGGAATCGACCCACATCACGACCAGAAGCGGTACATGTCCTGGATCTTGCTTCTCGAAGCTGGCGTCATGGGAAGCTTCCTCAGCCTCGACCTCTTCTTGTTCTTTATCTTCTTTGAAATTGTTCTTGTCCCCATGTACTTCCTTATTGGCGGTTGGGGTTACGACAAGCGTGTCTACGCAGCAACCAAGTTCTTCTTGTACACAATGTTCGGATCCGCATTTATGTTGGTGGGCATTGTGGCGACGGCTGCTCTTGCACGTCGCGATATCGGATATCTCACTTTCGACCTCGTCACAATTGCTGAAAAGGCAAGTTTCTCCACCAACACAGGTCGGTGGCTGTTCTTGTCGTTCGCTATCGCGTTTGCTGTAAAAGTTCCAGTGTTCCCACTTCATACGTGGTTGCCAGATGCACACACGCAAGCGCCAACGGGTGGTTCAGTCATCCTCGCTGGCGTTCTGTTGAAAATGGGAACATACGGATTCCTTCGTTTCGGTCTGTATTTGTTCCCAGAAGCAACGGTGTGGGCAAAACCTGTTTTCCTCACATTGGCCACTATCGGAATTCTGTATGGGGCTATTGCCGCAACAATGCAGAAAGACCTCAAGCGCTTGGTGGCGTATTCGTCTGTGGCTCACCTTGGTTTCATTGTTCTCGGAACATTCGCAATTACGTCCCAATCACTCACAGGCAGTGTGGTGCAAATGGTGAACCACGGCGTTTCCACTGGTGCACTGTTCTTGTTGGTCGGAATGATCTATGAGCGTCGCCACACACGTGTCATTGCAGAGTTAAAGGGAATTCAATCTGTGGCGCCCATTTTTGCTGCGGCTTTCATGGTGGTCATGTTGTCGTCAATTGGCGTTCCCGGTTTGAATGGTTTCGTCGGTGAGTTCTTGGTTCTTATCGGTTCATTTGAAACGGCTCGTTGGTGGACAATTGTTGCGGCCACCGGTGTCATCTTGGCCGCGTTGTACTTGTTGTGGGCGTACCAGCGTGTCTTCCACGGTGAACCAGACGACGCCAATTCGTCCTTCCCAGAGATCACGTTGAAGGAAGGCGCACTTCTCTTGGTGTTCATCGGACTTATTGGTTTCACCGGTTTGTATCCAAAGCCAATGCTTGAACGGATCGAGCCATCGGTCGATCGTCTCATTACCCACGTGGAAGAGCGTTCTGATTATGTTGCGCCGGCGGGGGCAAAGCACGACTCGTCCACCCATTCTGACCATTCCGACGACAAGGGAGGCGAGTGATGTTCGCAGCAGGACTCAGTGCTCCTGACATTCAGTGGGCTCAACTTGTTCCGTTACTTGTCTTGTTGGGAGGCGCATGTGTGCTGTTGCTCAGCACATTGGCAGGTTCTCTCCCTCGTTGGGTAGCACCTAGCCTTACCATCGCAACTACCTTTGCGGCGCTTGTTGTCTCAGCAGTGCGCTGGAATGAGTTGTACTACAACAAGGGTTCGTACTTGGTTGCGGACGCCATTGCTGAAGATCGCTTCTCTATGTTTGCCACCATCGTCATTCTTGTGGCGGTTGTGTGCGCAGCGTTGTTGATGTCGTCACACCATGACAATGCGAATGGTGATGCATTAGAGAATTACGCACTGTTATTGACATCTGCCATTGGCGCCATCGTGATGGTGGCAGCAAACAATCTCATCGTCATGTTCCTTGGGCTTGAAATCTTGAGTTTGTCGTTGTATCTCATGGCCGCAAGCGATCGCCGGCGCGAGCAAAGTCAAGAAGCTGGCTTGAAATACTTCATTCTTGGCGGTTTTGCATCCGCATTCTTGTTGTACGGAATTGCTCTTGTGTACGGAGCAACAGGTGCCATCAGCATTTCTGGCATCTCAGAGCGTCTTGCTGGCGAACTCACCACAGGTAACAAGGATGCGTTGCTTCTCATTGGTATCGGGTTGATTTTGGTTGGCCTCGGATTCAAAGTGTCGGCTGCGCCGTTCCAAGTGTGGACTCCCGATGTCTATGAAGGCGCTCCAACATCGGTTACCTCATACATGGCGTCAGCGGGCAAAGTCGCCGCGTTCGCCGCACTGCTGCGCTTGTTTATGTCGGGGCTCACTACGCGTGTTGACGATTGGCGACCAGTGATTTGGGTACTTGCTGCCCTCACAATTTTTGTTGGTTCCACAATGGCGGTCGTCCAAACAAATGTGAAGCGCATGTTGGCGTATTCGTCAATTAGTCACGCTGGTTTTGTACTCGTGGGTGTAGAGGCAGCGTCACATCGCGGAAGCGACGGATTGGCTTCGTCAATGGCGTACCTTGCCATTTACACAATGTTGGTGATGGGTTCTTTCGCCATCTTGGTGACCGTTGCTGGCCAAGAAGATTCAGCAACGTCGCTCGATTCATTCAAGGGTCTTGCACAACGGCGCCCAATTTTGGCGCTTGCCTTTAGTGCATTGCTGTTTGCACAAGCGGGAGTTCCATTTACGTCCGGTTTCGTAGCAAAGTTTGGTGTCATCAAGTCGGCTGTTGAAGCCGAGTCCTATGCCATTGCAGTCGTTGCCATGGTGGGTGCAGTGATTGGTGCGTTTCTGTACCTTCGCATCATGGTCAGCATGTGGATGGAAGATCCCACAAACACAGAGAAGGTAACTATCCCTCGCCCTGCTGGTGTGGTCATTGCTGCTTCTGTTGCGTTTGCTTTGATCGTGGGCTTCTTCCCAGGACTTCTTTTAGACGCAGCAAAATTGGTTCGATTCGTTCCGCTCTGAGAACAACAACATCAAAGTTCTTGTGCGGCTTGCGCAACTAATTCGCTGAACAATCCTTGATTGTGCGGATCATCTGCAGCGGTGTCTTCTGGATGCCATTGGACACCAACTACCCACGTCGCTGTCGTGTGCTCAACAGCCTCAATAGTTCCATCATGGAATGTGCCTACAACCGCTAAGTCAGCGGCAAGTTCGTCTATTGCTTGATGATGAAATGAATGAACAAGCGGTTCATGTGTTCCCATCGCGCGCGACACGCGACATCCGGGTACAAGTTGCACATCGTGCATGGTGTCTCGGTGGTCGGGAGTTGTTTCCAAGTGCTGGATCAGTGTTCCACCAAGAGCCACATTCAGAATCTGGTGTCCGCGACAAATTGCGAGAATAGGAATATCTCTTTCAATCGCACGGCGAAGGGCCACAATTTCAAACTCATCAATGAACTCATTGACGCCGTATAGACGTGCACGTTCGGTGTGTCCATAACTAGTGGGAGACACATCTCCTCCGCCCAGCAACACCATTCCATCGCATCGGTCAACAGTGGCTCGAATCAAGTCATGGTTATCTGTTGGTGGAAGAACAACAGGTAGTCCACCTGCTCGTTGCACTGCATCTGCATAAAAGCGCCCACCACTCACGACAGGAGTGCGTTGTCCTTGCGCTTCGTCGCTTCGTCGACCCGGAATAACAATGAGTGGTGCGCTCATCCGGGCGTAACTTCATCGACAACGTAGCCACCAGATGTTGCCGCTGCAATCACTGCTGCTGCGTGTTCGCGCGAACGAATCTCAAGAACCACTTGCACGCCTGTTTCACGCACGTGGAGGTCAACACCTTCGCGTACGTGTTCTACTTCAATAAGGTTTGCACCTGCCTGAGCAAACAAGGTGAGCAGTCCTGCAAGTCCGCCTGGTCTGTCGGAAATACGAACGAACAGAATGAGGCGACGTCCTGCTTGTGTTTCGTGACGACGAATGAGATTGGGAACAAGTCCAAGGTCAACGTTTCCACCAGAAAGAACAACACATGTTGTTCCGGTGGACGATGGCGTGACTTGCTTACTCAACAAAGCCGAGACCCCCACCGCTCCGCCACCTTCTACGTACAACTTTGCGCGATCCATTAAGAGAACCATTGCGTCGGCAACAAGATCTTCTTCAACGACAACAATGTCGTCTACCCATTTCTCAATGATGGGGCGCGTGAATTCGCCAGGTTCCTTTACGGCAATACCATCGGCCAACGTGACGATTGGGCCGTCTGCTGGTGGTGCACCGGCATAGGGTGCGCATGCGCGAACTTGAACACCAATCACGCGAACGTGCGGTTTTAGTTGTTTCACTGCGAGGGCAACGCCACCTGTGAGTCCGCCACCACCAAGCGGAACAATGACAGTTTCCAAGTCATCGATGTCTTCAATGAGTTCAAGTCCGAGTGTGGCTTGGCCTGCAACAACCATTGGATCATCAAACGGATGACAGAAATTCATTCCGGTGTTGTCTGCATGTTGGCGTGCAATGTGTACTGCATCGGACAATGTGTCGCCACCTTCGGTGAGTGTTGCACCGTACGAACGCACTGCTTCCATCTTTGATAAGGACGCACCAGCAGGAACAAAGATTTGGCACGGAACACCAAAGTGTCGCGCAGCAAATGCGAGTGACTGAGCGTGGTTACCTGCGCTACCGGCAACCACGCCTTGCGATGCAAGTGATCCAAGCGACGCGAGCTTGTTCATGCCACCACGAATCTTGAAAGAACCAGTTCGTTGCAAGTTCTCGGCCTTAAACACAACAGTGCCACCACATCGTTCAGACAATGCCGCTGACTCCGTGATGGGTGTGTGCTTCACCACGCCACTGCCTGCCTGACGGGCTGCGTGGATTGTGGAGAGATCGATAGGGAAGTCGGCCATGCGTCACCTACCGTAGTGGTCATGCGTGCAGCCCTTATTGCGAACAGTGGTGATGCCGACCCAGGTTTTGTTGGTCGCTCCCTGCGCCAACGCGGATTTTCGTTTACCGAATTCATTCGCGAGTACTGGGAGGAGTGGCCATCTCTAGGCGGAATCGACCTGGTGGTGTCCATGGGCTCATCCTGGAGTACCTACTGGGAGAAGCACTCTGGGCCAATTACGACGGAGCAACATCTCATTCGCCAAGCCATAGCGAACGGCATCCCGGTATTGGGTATCTGTTTTGGTGGTCAACAGTTAGCCACCGTCCTCGGTGGAACTGTCACAAATGCACAAAGTCCTGAAATTGGCTGGTTTCGGGTGGAAAATGTGCCAGAAACGGCCGAATCTGCCCCGAAATGCCTCACAGAAGGACCCTGGATGCAGTGGCACTACGACCGATTCTCAGTTCCATCGGGTGCCACCGTGTTGGCTGAATCTCCGGTGGGACCTCAGGCCATTGTGTGTGGCCGTGCGCTTGGCCTTCAGTTTCACCCCGAAGCCACCGAGTCGATTGTTCGGCAGTGGTCAGCGGGTGAGGGGGTTGACGAACTCGCGTCTCTGAAAATCTCCCCTCAGAATCTGCTGGCTGAGACGTCCGACACAGTGGTGGACGCCGAGCGGCGTTGCGACGAATTAGTGGCCTGGTTCCTGGACGATGTGGCACAAAGGCACATACACACGCCCTGATTTCAGGCAGTGAAGTTGGGGGCGTAATGGGCCCCCGTAGTAGTTTCGATAGCGATGTCTCCGTTCCTACGGTCCTATCTCACTGTTGTGTGGTTTGGCCTTGCCGCTTTTTTGATAGCCGGATTGCTGCTGGGTATCTCTGCATTGGTCCGACCCAACAAGCCAACTGCTGAAAAGTTGCTCACCTATGAAAGCGGTGTAGACCCCGTTGGCGAAGGTTGGTCGCAAAGCCAAATTCGCTATTACGTCTTCGCACTTCTTTTCGTCATCTTCGATGTTGAAGCAGTCTTCATTTTCCCGTGGGCAACCCAACTTGAACGTTACGCAGTCTTTGGACTCGTCGAAATGGGTGTCTTTGTTGGTGTTCTTTTGCTCGGTCTCGTCTACGCGTGGCGCAAGGGCGTCCTTCGCTGGGTTTAGGAAGAAGGAATTCACTCGTATGGGTCTTGTAGATCGTGGTCGCCTTCCAAAGCCACTTACCTCTCTCTTTAACCTTGGTCGTTCATACAGCTTGTGGGTGTACCAGTGGGGTCTTGCATGTTGCGCCATTGAAATGGGTGCAGCATTCGGCTCGCCCCGTTATGACGTCATGCGTCTTGGTGTGATTCCTTTGCCCGCGTCTCCTCGACAAGCAGACCTTGTTGTTATTTCTGGAACGGTTACAGACAAGATGGCGCCCGCCATCAAGCGTTTGTATGAACAGATGCCAGAGCCGAAGTACGTCATCTCAATGGGAAGCTGCGCAAACTGCGGCGGTCCCTACTGGGACAGCTACTCGGTAACAAAAGGTGTCGACCAAATCATTCCGGTCGATGTGTATGTACCCGGATGCCCTCCACGTCCAGAAGCATTGCTTGAAGGAATCGTTCTGTTGCAACAACGAATTAAGAACGAAGACATGGGTGCACGTTGGCGGGGCGAAGGTACAAAGCCAATGAGCGTGGTCGACGGTGAGTCGGCTGAAAAGGGAGGTGTTCCCGTTGTCGTCAACTGATACCGCAACTGAAGCACCGCGCGACGAACGTCGTGATGGCGAAATGGCGCGCATTACCGCAGCGCTTGGTGCAGCCGTTCTCGACTCGCTCGTGAAGCCCAACGACGACATGTGGATTCGCGTATCGGCCGACGCATGGCGCACCACGGGTGAAACCTTGAAGTCACTCGGTTACACATATTTTTGTTTCTTGTCGGGCATCGATTGGTTACCCTCACCGTTTGGAAAAGGTGAAGACGATCCCACCGAGCCAACACCAGAGCGAGATTCCACTATTAAGCAGGGATACACCGGCGGTGCGACACGTTTTCAAGTTATTACGCGAGTGATGCAGCCGTTCACATCTCTTGGTGTCAACATCAAAGTTGATATCGACGATTCACTCGCTATCGATTCGTGGTGTTCGGTCTACGCCGGTGCAAACTGGCACGAACGCGAAACTCATGAGATGTTCGGCATTGGTTTCAATGGCCATCCCGACCTGCGCAATATGTACTTGCCTTCAGACTTTGAAGGATTCCCGCTTCGTAAAGATTTCCCGTTGCTCGCTCGCATCGTGAAGCCTTGGCCGGGAATTGTCGATGTTGAACCACTTCCGGGCGACGATGAAGAGGAAGGCGAAGCATCATGACCATGCTTGGCGATCGTCAACAACTCGCGTACATCGCAGCACAAGCTGCCGATGCGCGTGTGAATGTCGAACTTGAAACAGAGGGCATGACCCTTAATATCGGACCGCAGCACCCCGCTACTCACGGAACGCTACGTATCATCGCTCGCCTCGACGGCGAACAAGTGGTGTGGGCAGAACCATCAGCTGGTTACATGCACCGTGGTTACGAAAAGCTCACCGAAGTCCGCACATATCCGCAGGTCACAGCGTTGGTCAACCGCATCGACTGGCTTGGCTCATTTGCAAATGAAGTTCCATTCATTCTTGCGGCAGAAAAGTTGATGGGTGTTGAAGCTCCCGCGCGTGCGCAGCACATTCGCACCATCTTGTTTGAACTCTCTCGCATTGCAAACGTGTCGCTGTTCTTGGGCGACCTTGGTGTGCAGCTTGGTGCAGTCACTCCGGTGTTCTTTGCATTCCGCGACCGTGAATATGTTCTGAACCTCATCGAAGCTGCAACGGGTGGACGCTTCCATCCCAACTTCGACCGCATTGGTGGATTGAAAGACGATCTGCCCGCTGGCTTCATTGACGAAACACGTATGGTCATGAAGAAGTTGCGCACGTTCTGTGACCAAATTGAAGACCTGTTGTTCGGAAATGAAATTTTCCAATCACGTACTCGCGGCATTGGTGTCATTCCGAAAGATGTTGCCTTGCAGTACGGACTTTCTGGTGCCAACTTGCGCGCAAGCGGAGTCGATTGGGATCTTCGTCGTGACCAAGACCTTCCCATGGCGTGGAACAAGGCCGATTGGAAGGTGTGGACACATCCTGACGGCGACTCATTCGCGCGTTGTTGGGTACGACTGCAAGAAGTTCGTGAGTCCACCAAGATTGTCGACCAACTTCTCGACACCATTCCTGCTGGTCCCGTCATGGCCAAGGTGCCCAAAATCATCAAGGTTCCTGAAGGCGAAGCCTGGGTGTCTACTGAAAACCCACTCGGCGAGATGGGCTACTACGTCGTGTCACAAGGCGATCAAGGTCCGTTCCGCGTAAAAATTCGCAGTGCGTCGTTCAACAACATTTCTATTGTTCCTTGGGTGTTGAAGGGCGTGTATGTCCCCGACATCATCACCATCCTCGCCTCTTTGTACTTCATTCTCGGAGACATTGATCGCTAATGAATAGTGCGTTGATTGCCGCAGACTTGGCCTATTGGGCGCAGTCGTTGTTGCGAGTTCTTGGTGGACTCGTGGCAGTTCTCTTGCCTGCGGGCACCGTCGTGTATCTGTTCTTGTTCAAGATGATGTCGTTTATGCAGTCACGTCTCGGACCAATGGAAGCAGGTCCATACGGATCTATGCAGCTGTTTGCTGAAGTAGGCAAGTGGTTGCAAAAAGAAGACATCGTGCCCGCCAATGCGCAACCAGAAGCACGAATTTTCAAGATGGCACCACTCATTGTGTTGGCCAGCACATTTCTTCTTGTTGTTGTCGTTCCGTTTGGTCCCGATGCATGGTTCACCGACTTTGAGGTCGGAATCTTCTATGCACTAGCCGTGTCCTCAGTATCCGTGCTGGGCATCCTTATCGCCGGTTGGTCAAGTGCAAACAAGTACTCATTGTTGGGTGGCTTGCGTGCAGCCGGACAGCTCATTGCGTACGAACTTCCCATGGTTCTTGCCGTTATCGGTGTTGTCATTCAGGCCGGCACCATGAACCTGCAACAAATTGTTGTTGCTCAAAATGCGGGGTCAATGTTCGGATGGAACGGTGTAGGCAATCCCTACATCCTCACGCAGTTCGTCGCATTCATCATTTTCATGATTTCTGTTCAAGCAGAACTCACGCAGACTCCGTTCGACATGCCCATTGCTGAATCGGAACTTGTGTCGGGTTACATGACGGAATACTCCGGTTTCCGTTTCCTTATTTTCTTTATTGGTGAATTCGCCACCGCAGGCGTTTTCGCAATGATTGCATCTGTTTTGTTCCTCGGTGGTTGGGGTGTTCCATTTGCCTGGTTCGGTTGGACCGACATGGACAGCATCGACAACTGGATGAATGTTGCTGGACCACTCATTCTCTTCACGAAGATGATTGTCCTCGTGTTCTTCATCATGTGGGTGCGCTTCTCGTTCCCACGTTTCCGTGAAGACCAATTGCAGCGCTTCGCGTGGAAGATTCTTATTCCTGTCTCGCTCGTCAACATCATGGTGACGGCTGTGCTGAAGGTGGCGTTCTAATGGCTAAGCCCAAAGTTCCCGGTTTGTTTAAAGGTCTCGGTGTCACTTTCGGCACCCTCATGCGAACTGCCACTGAAGGTTCAAACACCATTCAGTATCCGCACGAAAAGGAGACGCCACCAATTCGTGCACGTGGTGTTATTGCGTTGCACGAAGGTAACTGCACGTCGTGCATGCTGTGTGCGCGTTCGTGTCCCGACTGGTGTATCTACATTGAAGGCCACAAGGAACTTGCACCACCACGTCGTGCAGGTGGCGCACCCCGCAAGGTAAACAAACTCGATCGTTTCGATATTGACTACGCGCTGTGCATGTACTGCGGTATCTGCGTTGAAGTCTGTCCGTTCGATGCGCTCTTCTGGAGCCCAGAGTACGAATACTCAGAACCACGTATCGCCGATCTCCTCCATGACAAGACGAAGTTAGGTGAGTGGATGGAGACAGTTCCTGAAGCTCCTGAACTTGAGGCTGGCGCAGACAAGAAGGGGAAGAAGTAATGATCGCTGCAGATCTTCTTGTTGCCCAAAACATCGGGTTCTATCTCATTGCGGCAATCATGGTGTTTGGCGCGTTCAGCGTTGTCACCACGCGAAACGTGGTGCATGCCGCACTCTGGTTGGTTGTTGTTCTTGCCGGAGCCGCAGCTCAATACATTCTTCTTGCAGCCGAGTTTGTTGCAGTCACTCAGGTGCTGGTGTACATCGGTGCCGTCATGGTTCTGTTCCTGTTCGGAACAATGTTGACGCGCGCTCGAATTGGTACCGATTCCGAATTGAACAACAAGAACTGGTTTATGGGAATCCCTGTGGCGGTCTTGCTACTCGCCACATTGATCATTGCGCTCAATGACGGATTTGGTGATGAACAACTGCCAACCGACGCGCCCGTTGTCACCACTCAGCAAGTTTCCGACCAAATCTTTGGGCCATATTTGTTGCCGTTCTGGGCATTGTCATTCGTTTTGCTTGCCGCAACTATCGGAGCCATCGTGCTCGCACGGAGGGACTAAGCCATGTTGGTCAATCAGTTCCTCATGCTCGGTGCGATTCTTTTCTGTATCGGCGTCTACGGAGTTATCGCGCGAAAGAACGCAGTTCTCGTGCTGATGTCCATTGAACTCATCTTGAACTCGGTCAACATCAACTTGTTGGCCTTCTCATTGCGTAACGGTTCAACAGATGGCCATACGTTCGCTTTGTACATCATTGCTGTGGCAGCTGCTGAAGTTGGCGTTGGTCTTGCAATGGTTCTTCTCATGTATCGCAACCGTCGTTCCGTTGGTCTCGACGAACTCTCAGAGATGAAGGGCTAGGCACATGCTCGTTCAAGCCACGGAAACTGCTGAGACCGTCCTTACCTCAGGATGGTTCTTAGACCACGCCTACATCATCCCGCTCATCCCAGCGGTGGCCTTCTTCCTCATCATCTTCTTTGGCAAGCGCATGCCAATGAAAGGTTCGGAATTTGGTATCGCATCTATGGTCGGAGCACTCGTGTTCTCTGGTGGTGCTGCATACCAGTGGATTCAGCGAGTGAACGGAGTGAGCGAAGAAGCCTTCGTTGAACCAGTCATTAAGTCATGGACATGGTGGCAAAACGGCGGATTCAGTTTTGGCATCGGTCAACACATCGATGGTTTGTCGCTAACCATCCTTGTTGTTGTTGCGTTCATTTCAACTTTGGTGCAGATCTATTCAACTGAATACCTGCATGGCGATCGTCGCTACACGCATTTCTTCGCGTCGCTCACACTGTTCTCTGCAGGCATGTTGAATATGGTGGTTGCCGAAAACATGATCCAACTCATCTTGGGTTGGGAAATCATGGGCTTGTGCTCCTTCATGTTGATTGGCCACTGGTGGGAAGACGGCGCCAATAGTCGTGCTGCTCTGAAGGCGTTCTTCACCACGCGAACTGGCGATATTGGTCTTCTTGTCGGAACATCTGTGTTGTTCTTCGCAGCCAACGACTGGACCCAAAAGAATCTCGGCGTGTCTGGTTTCAGCATTCGCGGTTTGTCCGCGTGGGCACTCAGCGGCACGGCAGGTCAAGCGGCAATCACCGTGGGTGCCGTTGCACTTTTCATTGCATGTATTGGCAAGTCTGGTCAGTTCCCACTGCACACCTGGTTGCCAGACGCAATGGCTGGTCCAACCCCAGTGAGTTCGTTGCTTCACTCGTCCACCATGGTTGTGGCCGGTGTGTTCTTGGTTGCACGTGTGTACCCAGTGTTCTTCGAAGGAATGAACATCCTTGGCACGAATGTGAACTTCATCGTGGTCATCGGTGGCGTCACCATTGTTATTGCAGCAGCACTTGCATTCGTTCAAACCGACATTAAGAAGGTTTTGGCGTACTCAACGGTTTCGCAGTTGGGCTACATGATGATGGGTCTTGGCGCCGGTGCATGGTTGCCCGCGGTCTTCCACATCTTCACTCACGCGTTCTTTAAAGCATGTTTGTTCCTTGCGGCCGGGTCAATTAGTCATAGCGCATCGCACCACTCGTTCGACATGAAGAAAGACATGGGTGGACTTCGTAAGTTCATGCCCATCACATTCACCACGTGGATTATCTCCACGCTGGCACTGTGTGGTGTGTTCCCATTCTCTGGTTTCTTCTCGAAAGACGAAATCATCGACAACGTGGGCTACAGCGGATACTCGCTGTTCATGGTCATCGGACTAGTAGGTGCGTTCTTAACTGCCGCCTACATGACGCGCGCAACGTATCTCACGTTCTTTGGTTCACCACGTGGTGCAGCCGCCGGAGAACATCACGACGAAGGTCATGGTCACGATGCGCATGACTCACATGACGCTCACGATGCACACGGCCACGATGCTCACGATGCGCATGACTCACATGGCCATGATGATCACGCATCGCACGGACCACGTGAATCGGGACCACTCATCACCATTCCTCTCATCATCCTTGCCACACTCGCAATTGGCTCTGGTTTATTGAACGCTGTTCCATTCGGCGAGAACTGGGAGAACCTGAAGAAGTGGGTCGAGCCACGTGCCGAAGTTGTCAACGTCACGGGCGTGAAGGAGCCATCGGGCAGCCACGGCGAGTCACGTTTCGTACTCACAGCACCTTCGGGAGTTGTTGCAGCAGAAGAGGGTGGACACCACAAGTCAGATTGCGGCAAGAAGGCCCCCGAAAGTGGCGTTTGCTATGCACCACAGTTGAATCACGCACCATTTAAGTGGTCTAAGGCGGCATTGTCCCTGGGCATTGTGTTCGCCGGCATGATCATTAGCTGGTTGTTGTGTGTGCAGTTGTACACCCGCAAGAACAAAGCACTTGTTGGTCTTACACAGCGCAACAAAGTGTTGGGTGCTGGTTATGCATTCCTTGCAAACAAGTACTACCTCGATCACCTTTACGAAAAAGTGATCGTTCGATCAATCGCTTATCCAATCTCGCGCGGTGCGTATTGGATAAATCAGAACGTCCTCGACGGCATTGTGAACGGAGCCGGTATCGGTTCCCGCAAGATTGCCGGTTGGGTGTACCGCAACGTCGACCAGAGAGTGGTTGACGGAGCGGTGAACGGAGCAGGCAACGCAGCACAAGGTGCTGGTGGAGCATTGCAACCCGTTCAGTCCGGAAAAGTCAACCAGTACGGAGCATTGTTGTTCGGCGCAGCCGCCATCGGTGCACTCGTACTCGTCATCATCAATACCTGAGGGAGCAACTCGGCATGGAAGTCCTAAGCGACCACAACTGGGTACTGACAGTCGGCACATTTTTGCCGCTTGTTGGTGTACTCATCATGCTCTTCATTCCGAAGACAGACGAGGTGTTGTCGAAGTCTGTAGCAATTGCTACGGCTGCGGCAACGTTGGCCGTCGGCATCTTTACGTTGATTCAGTTCAACTACGACCATGCCGACAAGATGCAGTTCGCTGCAGATGCCGAATGGATTTCGGTCATCAAGTCGTCGTATCTCATTGGTATCGACGGCATTAGCTTGCCGCTGTACTTCCTCTCTATGGTCATCACTTTGTTGGTGATGATCTACAGCTGGAACCACGTTCCGTCGCCTGGTAACGCGAAGGCCTTCTTCATCCTCATGCTTGTTCTGCAGACAGGTATGGCCGGAACTTTCATTGCGCGCGACCTCATCTTGTTCTTCGTGTTCTTCGAACTTGTACTTCTTCCGATGTACTTCATGATTGGTGTGTGGGGTGGCGAGAACCGTCAGTACGCATCACTCAAGTTCTTCTTGTACACCATGTTCGGTTCAGCGCTCATGTTGGTTGCGTTCCTCGCGTTGTTCTTCAAGACAGGCGCCGAAAGCTTCTCCATTCCGTACCTCATTGAAAACGGTGCGGGAATTGCAAAGAACACTCAAATTTGGATCTTCGCCGGAATGTTCGTGGGCTTCGCTGTGAAGGTACCCATGTTCCCGTTCCACACCTGGTTGCCCGATGCGCACACCCAAGCACCAACGCAGGGTTCAGTCATCTTGGCTGCCATCTTGTTGAAGTTGGGTACCTACGGATTCGTCCGTATTGCAATCCCTATCCTTCCTGCAGCCGCAAAAGAGTGGGCTCCATGGATTGGTCTTCTCGCAGTTATCGGAATCATTTATGGAGCGCTCGGATGTCTTGCACAGACCGACATGAAGCGCCTCATTGCGTTCTCGTCAGTTGCTCACATGGGTTACGTCATGTTGGGAATTTCAACATTGACTGATTTTGGTTTGAACGCGGCAATGTTCGGAATGGTGGCTCACGGTCTTATCACCGGAATGTTGTTCTTCATCGCAGGTTCTGTAAAAGAGCGCTATCACACACTTGAAATCAAGCGTCTCTCTGGCATGCTCGTGCAAATGCCGAAACTTGGTTGGATCCTTGGTTTCAGTGCCATGGCATCACTTGGTCTTCCTGGTCTTGCCGGATTCTGGGGCGAGTTCCCTGCAATCTTGTCGGCATATCAGCCCGCTGAAGGTCTCCCCGTTGAAACCTTCCGCACCTACATGGTGATCGCTGCAATCGGAACAGTGTTTGCTGCTGCCTACTTGTTGTGGCTGTACCAGCGCACTGCATTCGGTGAACCAACAGCAGAGTTTGCGGCAGGTCACGGCCACGACGAAGACATTCATGACGTGAACAAGTTCGAATGGATTGCATGGACACCATTGCTCATCGCAATCGTTGTGTTCGGTGTCTATCCGCAGCTGATGTTCAAGGTTCTTGATCCTGCCGTTGGAGTCACACTCAAGGCTTTCGGAGGCTGATCCAGTGTTGAGCACTTCTGCCGCTGCTTGGACGACACCAGTTGTCGATTACCACGCGCTTGCACCCGAGATCATCCTCGCGGGCGGCATTGTGCTGCTCCTGCTCCTCGATCTCTTCATTTCCGAATCAAAGAAGTGGATTCTCACCCCAGTTGCATCGTTCACTGCACTTGGTGCGTTCATTCCAGTTCTCACCCTTGCCCTCAGCGACGAGGGCGCTCGGTCAATGTTCGATGGTCGTTACATGGTGGATGACTTCAGTCTTGTACTGAAGGGGCTCTTCCTTCTCGCAGGTTACGTTGTCATTCTGTTGACCTCTGACCATTTGCGGGAGGGTGACTACTACCAAGGTGAGTACTGGTTCTTGTTGTTGTCCAGCATTTTGGGAATGGTCATGATGGCGTCAAGCCGAGATCTCATTTCCATTTTCGTGGCACTTGAGTTCCTCTCCATTCCTGCATACATGATGGCTGCTTGGCGTAAGCGAGACCTGAAGAGCAACGAAGCTGGCATTAAGTACTACCTACTTGGTGTATTTGCTTCCGCAATCATGCTGTACGGAATGTCGTTGTTGTACGGCATTGCCGATAGCACGTTGCTTGTCGACATTGGTAAGCAACTAGGAGAAGATGTCACTGCTATTCGTGCAGTCGCCGTTCTGTTTGTTGTCATCGGGTTCGCGTTCAAGGTGTCGGCTGTTCCGTTCCATACGTGGGCGCCCGATGTGTATCAAGGTGCACCAACTCCAGTGACCGCGTTCTTGTCAGTTGCCTCGAAAGCTGCTGGTTTCGTTGCACTGGTCACCGTTGTGTACGTGGGCTTCCCAGGTTCACACGAAGTGTGGCAACCAGTGTTCTGGATCTTGTCTGCGCTCACAATGACCGTTGGAAACGTGATGGCGTTGAAGCAAACGAACATTGTTCGCATGCTTGCGTATTCATCCGTTGCACAGGGCGGATTCATTCTTATGCCTCTCGCCGTTGCTGGCATTGACGGAGTTGCAAACTCTGCTCTTCGCGCAGTTGTCACGTACTTGCTTGTTTACGCAGCAACAAACCTCGGCGTGTTCGCTGTTGTCATGGTGGTGTCACGCAAAACTCGAAGTGGCGAAATTTCCTCGTTTGGTGGGCTCTTCTCGTACGCTCCCGGTGTTGCATCACTGATGACCATTTTCCTCGCATCACTCGCAGGTATTCCACCGTTGGGTGGTTGGTTCGGTAAGTTCGCCGCATTCCAGTCGCTTGTTTCTGCAGGCAATAACTGGGCGTATGCACTCGCCGTGATTGGTGGTGTTAACTCGGTGGTGGCATTCGGCTACTACGGAAACATCATGCGAGAAATGTGGATGAAGCCAGTGCCCGATGGCGACACAGCCCCAGTAAAGATTCATTCCTCACTTGGTGTTGCGCTTGGAATCACCGGACTAGCCACTTTGGTGTTGGGTGTGTTCCCCGGACTCGTCATTCACTTCGGTGACATTGCCGGTCTCGCCGGTGCCTTCGGCAACTAGTTCACTTCGTCAAGCCATTCAGGCTGCAGGCGGGTCACTTCCGTTCTCACAGTTCATGTCACTCGCCTTGTATGGCGATGGTGGCTTCTATTCCAGTTCTGGTCGAGCGGGCCGCAGAGGGGACTTCATCACATCTCCCGAAGTGGGACCATTGTTCGGCGCAGTTCTTGCACGTGCCGTTGACGATGTGTGGATTCGTTGCGGACGTCCCGACAACTTTTCCATTGTTGAAGTGGGTGCAGGGCCCGGAACTTTGGCCAGGACCATTGTTGCTGCTGCACCAGAGTGCCTAGAAAAGGGGACCTACATAGCAGTAGAAGTGAGTGACACTCAACGCGAACTTCATCCAGATTCTGTTGTGTCCGTTTCAACCATGCCCACGCACATCACTAACGGCATCATTATTGCGAATGAACTGTTCGACAACATGCCCTTCGATTTATGGGTCTACGACGATGGATGGAGACAATCGCACATCATTGACACTCCGCAGGGTTTTGCAGAGGTATTGAAAACGGCCGATGTGCCACCGTGTCTTCCGTCGCGTGTGTCGCACGGATCTCGCGCGCCAGTGCACACCGATGCTGTGAACTGGCTTCACACTGCTCTGTCATCACTTGCTCACGGTGCGCTCATGGCTATTGACTACTGCACACCCACCACAGCGGAAGTGGCATCAATGCCTTGGCGTGAATGGCTTCGCACATACGCTCAGCATGAACGAGGCGTGCACTATCTAAAGAATGCCGGTGAACAAGACATCACCACCCAGGTTTGCATTGACCAGCTCGCCGCTGTACGTGAACCGGATGCAGTTCGTAGCCAGTCACAATTTCTGCAGTTGTGGGGGATAGACGAACTAGTGGAAGAAGGCCGACGTGAGTGGGAAAAGGCTGCTTCTTCCCCCACAGTCGCTGCAATAAAAATGCGCAGTCGCGTGACTGAAGCCGAAGCATTGTTGGACATGACTGGGCTGGGGAACTTCACTGTTGTGCAATGGAGCAACTACTAGCCGACGTACGGAAAAATCTTTCGGGCGAAAGTCTGACAAGATTGGTGTCAGGGACAAAGTGCTCAGCATGGGGGCGGAGACATCAATGACGCGAATTAGTTCGGCGATTAAGCACGATGAATCAGATGGGCTCACTCCGTTAGAGCGTGCAGCCCAAAACAAAATGCTTCTTGGGCTTTTCATTCCACTGCAGAATGGCGCATGGACTCCATCTACCTATCCGCGCGGAACGGATTGGAGTTTTGAATACAACGCTGAGTGCACCGTACGAGCCGAAGAGATCGGCTTTGACTTGGTCTTTGGTCTTGCCCAATGGATTGGAAAAGGCGGCATCGGTGGTGAGATGAAATTTCGCGAGTCCTCTCAAGATCCGCTGCTGGTAACAGCCGGGCTTGCTGCACTAACGAAGAACATCATTCTCATCTCCACAGTTCATGTTCTTTACGGTTGGCACCCACTCCATCTTGCAAAATATGCGGCCACGCTCGACCACATGTCAAATGGGCGTTGGGGAATAAACATGGTGACCGGAATCAAAACCGAAGACTTTGCCATGTTCGGGTTGGAACACATTGAACATGACCTTCGGTACGAGATGGCCGACGAGTTTGTTGAAATTATGAAACGTCTGTGGACCACAGACGACAATGTTGACGTTGTTGGTCGTTTCTACAAGATGACCAAAGGTTTCGTTAGCCCTAAGCCGAAGTACGGCCACCCAATCATTGTGAACGCCAGCTCTTCTGGAAGTGGTTTTGATTTTGCAGCAAAACATTCAGATTTGTTGTTCATTACGCGCCCTGCTGGCAGCGATGTCTACGGACTTTTGGCAGAACACAACAAGAAGATTAAGGACCGTGCAGCGGAACAAGGGAAGTCAATTCGCACCATCATTAACCCTCACATCATTTGTGCAGACACCGAGAAAGAAGCAAAGGCACGACGTCAAGCGTTTATTGACCATGCCGATCCGGTCGCATTAGAGAATTTCTACAAGTTCATTACAGGCGGCGATACAGCATCGTGGAAAGGCGCCATCCTTGACGACTTGGCCGTGGGGGGAAACATGCAAATCGTGGGCACTCCAGAACAAGTTGTAGAGAAAATGATGCGTCTTCACAACGCCGGAATCGATGGTATTCAGGTGAATTTCTACGACTACTTGCCAGATCTTGAGTATTTCGGTGAGCGCGTTCTTCCACTCATGAAAAATGCGGGGCTCCGCAACTAATGATCGCGCCTTTGGTCTCGGCCACACAACTGTGGGAGTGGTTGCACGACAGCAATGAAATTTGTGTCATTGATGTGCGTGACGGTGGTCCCTATTCACGTTCTCATATTTTGGTGGCCGTCAGTGTTCCTTTAGCTTCGTGTGAGATTCAGTTACCCCGACTAGTTCCACGACGATCAACTCGAATCGTTCTGTACGGCGAGAGTATCGAACAGGCCAATTCAGCCTTCATCACTTTTAGCGAAAATGGATACACCAATGTTCATGTGCTGAGTGACGGACTGGACGGTTGGACGTCTTCCGGATATCAGGTGTTCTCTGGCAGTGGAATTATCTCGAAAGCATTCGGCGAACTTGTCGAGCATGAGTACGACACTCCTCGAATTAGTGCTCATGAATTACACAAATGGCACACACAAGGGAAGAGCTTTTTATCTCTCGATGCCCGTCCGCTCGGCGAGTACCGCACCATTAGTTTGCCGCACGCCACCAATTGCCCTGGAGCTGAATTGGTGTATCGGGCACCTGCAGCCATTCACGATGCCACGATTCCGATTGTTGTTAATTGTGCTGGCCGTACTCGCTCAATTATTGGGGCTCAGAGCCTGATGAATGCCGGTATTCAGAACCCCGTGTACGCACTGAAGAACGGCACAATGGGTTGGCAGTTGGATGGGTTCGACACCATGCGCGGCCAGAGCAACATGATTGCTCATCCCGACTCCGATTCTCGCCGCCATGCTCAACAACTCGCCGAGACTGTGGCAATGAAGTACGGAGTGACATTCATCTCCCCTGAACAACTCAGAATCATGCAAGTGCAGTCGGAACGCACGACGTATGTGTTCGATGTGCGACAGTCAGACGATTACGAGATGGGCCATTTTCCAGGAAGTACGCACGCCCCAGGTGGGCAATTAGTTCAAGCCACGGATTCGTATGCGGCTGTACGTAACGCTCGATTGGTCCTTGTAGATGAACACAAAATTCAATCAGTAATGACAGCTCATTGGCTCATACAAATGGGTTGGGAAGTATTTGTCCTAGATACAAACAAGGATGCGTTTCTCGAATCCGGTCCACCAAGCAGCGACCCTTTAAATCTGCATCGCCGGCATAATGACACCATCACAGCCGCTGAATTGGCTGAAATGGGTGAGTCGTCGTGCGTGGTCATTGACGTGGGGGAGAGTTATTGGTACCGCGAAGGAAGAATTCCCGGCTCGTATTACTCAATGCGAAGTTTGCTTCAAGAATCTATGAAGAGGTTTTCGTCATCTAGCGCTGTGGTCGTGTGTTGTGGAGATGGCGCAATATCGCCGTTCGCAGCATCCGACATCTGCGATTTGGGCTTCACCAATGTGCGTGTTCTACATGGTGGACGTAACTCATGGAAGAGGGCTGGGTATCAACTTGAAAGAATTGGTGAGGACACCGATGAAAAGGTGCTATCCCCAACTGATGACATGTGGTACCCGCCGTGGGCACGTAAAGAAGGTGTAGATGAAGCAATCATGCAGTATCTCACCTGGGAGACCGGTCTGCTCGAACCGGTCAGCAAAGAGACATATCTCAAGTTTTCAATTCCGAAATAGTTCGCAGCTCGAAAAAGTTTGGTCTATGAGAGGGTGAATTTGTCTTTCAGAAATTGACGGTATTCCTCATCGGTAAAACCTTCATCGCCAAGCAAGGTTCGGTAGTACATGTTTTGGACAACAAGCATGATGTTCACCACACGCCAATCAACACGAACACCTTTTGGCAATTTTTGTTCAACCTCTTCAACGGCTTGTTGCCAGTTGGAGTACACAGTCTTGGTAATTGCTTCAATTCGTTGACGCAATTGTTCGTTGTTCACACTTGTTGCAAGTATTTGCATGCGAAGTTCTTGATTCTGCATGGACTGAGGCTGACTTGGCAAAGGCAAGGATTTCACTAGATCGTCGACGGTGAGAGTCTCCATCTGACGAATTTTCTCCATGTATGCATCAAAAGCGCCGCTCACTATTTCGTCGTACATGTCTCCAAGTACTTGGGCAAGAAGGCCATCGCGGTCACCAAAGAATCGGTAAATCTGAGTAATGGAGCAATGAGCTCCCTCCGCAACGTCTGCAACGCGTAAACCAAGGATGCCGTTCTTTCTTAGTTCTTCGCGGGTACTGGCAACGATGAGTTGTCGTGAATCACCACGCGAAGTATTTTCCGAACGTTTCATACGGTGAATGGTATTCCCGTAAAATTTTTACGGAGACAGGGTTAGGCGGAGACTCGGTCAGGTCGGCTGGTGAGGTATGCCCCAACGATCACAACGCACATTCCAATAACGGCCAATACTGTGACCGACTCGTCGCGAAACAGCAACCCAAGAACGGTGGCAACAATGGGCGTGAAGAACACACCAATGACGCCGCGGACTGCTCCCGCTCGAACCATCAGCATTCCGTACATGACATAGGCAAAGCCGGTACCAAATGCTCCGAGGACGATGAGTGCCAACAATGCAGACCACGAAAAACTGCTGTCAAAGAATGCGGGGATGCCGAGGGGGAGTGAGAACAACAGCGCAAAGAGTTCTTGCCATAACAGCACAGTCAAAGTTCCGTACTTCACTTGCATCTCACGCGACAAGATGCTGGTAAATGCGTAGCAACACGTTGCGGCTAACAAGAACAACACACCATGCACTGTTGCGCCCTTGTCGTCTCCCACGCTTCCGAACGAAATAAGTGCAATACCAACAAAACCAATCAGCACAGCCAACATGCGACGGCGCGACGGGGCATTGCGAGTAAGAATTGCAGCGGCAACAACCGTGGTCACAGGGATAGACCCATTAATCATTCCCGTTACAGATGACGACACCGATTGTTCTGCAAGCGGGTACAAGTAGAACGGAATCGTCATGGCAACTAGCCCAAGTAGCGCTATGCGCCCAACATCTTCACGGTGAATACGTTTACGCGCAGCGGGAAAGCAGGCCAATGCAAGCGCCCCAAAAAACAGGCGAGCAACTGGTACAACGCCAGTGGCCACATGGTCGATGGCAATAGCAATAAAGAGAAACGACGCACCCCAGGTCACCGCTACTGCAGTGGTCATTCCCCATTCCGCAGGACCAAAGTGGTGCTGGGTGTCCTTGCCTAAATGGGATCGCGTCACGGTCGTACAGTCTTGTCGTTCGCCCATACCTTGGCATGGTTCATTTCACTAGTGTTCGGAGAGTCAGTAGGGGGTTCTGTATGACCGAAAATCACGAGACCATCGATGCACTCCAATGGGAGAAGCGTACGTTTGCCCCATCAGAGGCCTTTAAGAAGAACTCATTAGTGGTGGGGACCCATCTTTATGACGAGGCCAATGAGGATTATGAAGCGTTCTGGGCACGTCAAGCGGAAGAACTGGTGACGTGGGCCAAACCATGGGACACCATCTGTGAGTGGAACTTGCCATTCAGTAAGTGGTTCGTTGGTGGGCAATTGAATGTGTCGTACAACTGCCTCGACCGGCATGTACTGGCAGGCAAGGGCGACAAAGTGGCAATTCACTTTGAAGGCGAGCCAGGTGACACTCGAACTGTCACGTATGCGCAGTTGCTTGACGAAGTGCAGAAGTTTTCCAATGTTCTGAAGGGTCTTGGCGTTCAAAAGGGTGACCGCGTCAACATTTACTTGCCAATGATTGTTGAAGCCGTAGTTGCAATGTTGGCGTGCGCACGAATTGGTGCAGCGCACTCCGTTGTCTTCGGTGGCTTCTCATCTCAAGCACTTGCAGATCGCATCAACGATGCAGAAGCCAAGGTTCTTATCACCGCAGATGGTGGGTATCGCCGAGGTGAAGTCTTTGCCCTGAAGCCCCAAGCCGACGAAGCTCTCGAAAACACAACAACAGTGACAAGCGTCGTTGTCGTACAACGCGGCAACAATCCAGTCGACATGAAGCAAGGTCGCGATCACTGGTATCACGAACTCATGGCGACTGCATCCAATGATTGCCCCGCAGAACCAATGGATTCAGAACAATTGTTGTTCTTGTTGTACACCTCTGGCACAACGGGCAAGCCAAAGGGAATCATGCACACCACGGGTGGATATCTCACCCATGTCACCTTCACGCACAAGTACGTGTTCGACCTTAACCCAGAGAAAGACATTTACTGGTGCACAGCAGATGTTGGTTGGATTACAGGCCACAGTTACATCGTGTACGGACCATTAAGCAATGGTGCAACACAAGTCATTTACGAAGGTGTTCCTAATTTCCCCGGCAACGACCGCATGTGGAACATCATTAACAAGTACAAGGTCACCATCTTCTACACCGCACCAACGGCAATTCGTACATATATGAAATGGGGAGTGGAAGAACCTGCAAAGCACGACTTGTCGTCGTTGCGTTTGTTGGGCAGTGTGGGTGAACCCATTAACCCTGAAGCGTGGATGTGGTATCACGAGAACATTGGTCGTGGGAACTGTCCCATTGTTGACACCTGGTGGCAAACAGAAACCGGCGGCATCATGATTTCGCCGCTTCCTGGCGCAACAACAACAAAGCCTGGTTCTGCAACATTTCCTCTGCCAGGTGTTGGCGCCGAACTTTTGGACGATGCCGGGAAACCTGTCACACGTGGTGGCGGATACCTCACGCTGACTCATCCATGGCCGGGCATGTTGCGCGGCATTTGGAAAGACCCAGATCGTTACAAAGACGCCTATTGGAGTCGTTTTGAAGGCCGTTATTTCGCAGGTGACGGTGCAAAGTTGGATGACGACGGTTACTTGTGGTTATTGGGTCGTGTTGACGATGTGATGAATGTGTCTGGGCACAGAATTTCCACCACAGAAGTGGAAAGTGCATTGGTGTCACACCCTGCTGTTGCTGAAGCGGCAGTTGTTGGTGCAAATGATGCAACCACCGGCCAAGCCATCATTGCCTATGTCACATTGGTTGGTGGCAGCGAAGTTGACGAACAAGTGTTGCGCAATCATGTGGCATCAGAAATTGGTGCTATTGCCAAACCAAAGACCATCTACTTCACGCCGGATCTTCCCAAGACTCGAAGTGGGAAAATTATGCGTCGACTCTTGCGAGACGTTGCAGAAGGAAGAAATCTTGGCGACACCACAACGTTGGCAGATGCAAACGTTGTAAACGAATTGCAAAAGCGCGCTGCGGAAGCTCCGTCTGAGGACTAATGCGTCAAGGAGTTGTCCCTGTCGTTTGTTCATTGGTGATGGTGACATCGTGCGGTGGCTCTTCGTCTAGTTCGAATTCAACTCCAAGTGTTAACCCGCCAGGTAAGTGCGCGCCCACAGAACAGAATCCACTGGTGGGACTTGCTGCAATTACTGAAGAGTACAAAGTTGTGGTGTGGGATTCGCCAAACTCGTCTACCCCGCGACAACTAGAGCAAATTGGCGACGATCCGTTTAGTAGCAGAACCGGGTCTGATCTCACTGTGGTGGAAACTGTTGCAGTATCTGAAAAGACATGCGAAGTGTTTGTGGGCGCATGTTGCGAACCAGTAAGTGGAATCACGTTTTACGACAAAGATAAAGATGGCGAATGGGAAACTCTGATGGGCCATCTTCCTGTCATTAGCCCCGACGGTGAACGTCTGGCTCGAGTTGCATACGAAGAATTACTGATTTCGTCTGTCACGAATCCGGAAGAAACTACTGTCACCGTTACTTTGCCAAAAGCAGATGTTGCAACTATTTACCGAGCGCAGTGGATAAACGATGACGAAGTTGCGTTGTCGGGGTTCACCAATGATGGCGCGTATGTATGGGTTGCAAGCCAACGCACTAAATCTCTTCGTGAAGGAGTACAAATTTCGAACACTATTGATGGCGCCGCTCACGGTACGTACCTGGTTGGCTTAATCGGTGTCGACGAAAGTGACAATGTCGTTACGCAAAATTTTGCAACAAAACAAAAGACAATCATTGAATATCGCTATCCCGAATCACTCGACCTAAGATCCACCGACACGTTGTCTGGTTTTGTGCGCTCGTATGTCATGCGTGGAAAGCGCAGCGTGATGGTGAGCGACAATGGTGCTCTCACCACATGGTTTGGCAATGGTGATCCACGCGCCCTTGCCGGCACGTACGTGTGGGCGGGTTAGTCGCGAAAGTTCTCAAACTGCAGAGGAATACCTAGGTCTTCACTCTTCAGTAAAGCCATGACGGCTTGTAAATCGTCGCGCTTCTTGCTGGTGACGCGCACTTGTTCGCCTTGTGTTTGGCTTGAGACGCCCTTGGGTCCCTTTTCTTTAATGAGTTTGTTGATCTCTTTGGCTTTGTCCGAGGTGATGCCCACCTTGATGGTGACCACCTGTCGCACTGTGTCGCCGCTGGCTTGTTCGAATTTGCCCCAGTCGATTCCCTTCAAAGAGAGTCCGCGCTTCACAAACTTCTCTTCCAGCAGAACGCGTACTGCGCGTGCCTTCTCTTCAGAGATGGTCTTAATGGTGATGACCAGCTCGTTTTGTTCAATGGATGAGTTAGTTCCCTTGAAGTCGAAGCGATTCACCATTTCTCGCTGTGCTTGGTCGACTCCGTTGCGGAGTTCTTGGCGGTCAACTTCAGAGACAATGTCGAACGATGGCATGGAGTGGAAGGCTAGTCAGCCGATAGCCTTAGCCGTTCCATAGGGGTCGGTGCCCGAGCGGCCAAAGGGAGCAGACTGTAAATCTGCCGGCACTGCCTTCGGAGGTTCGAATCCTCCCCGGCCCACCACGGGTAACCGTGAACTGAAAGGCGAAAGCCAGACAGCCCAACCCGTAAATGACTCCGCCGACATGTTCGGCGGGGTCATTTATTTTTTCTGGCCTAGTCGTCGTGGCGTTCGTGCAGCAGGCACTGCATGATGGCAACGTCGAGCCATTTGTTGAATTTGCGACCAATCTCGCGTTCCACTCCCACCATGTCGAAGCCCATTTTTTCGTGCAATGCCAACGACCCAAATGACAAGGTTGTAATTCGTGCAATGACCGCGTGGAACCCACCATCGGCTGCCGTAGTAAGTAGGTGTCCGAGCAGTGCCCGGCCAATTCCTTTTTGCCCCATGTCCCGACGCACATAGACAGAATCTTCAACAGAGGTGCGGTAGGCGGCTCGTTCTTTATAGGGCGACAGGGCGCCAAAGCCCACTACTTCGCCATCTAGTTCGGCAACGTAAACACAAAATGCGCCTTGGCGGGCGCTTTGCCATTCCAACTGGTCCTGGAGAGATCGGGGCACCAGGTCAAAAGTTGAGGTCTCGTTTTCTACCTCGTGGTTGTAGATAGCCCGAATTGCCTCGGCGTCGCGCTCGGTGGCATGGCGGATGAGGACCTCTCCCATGGCTAAAGAACCTAGTGGCGATTTGCTCTTTCTCACCGATAGCCTTTCCCGTCTGGCTCATTGAGGCTTTGCTTCAGTGCGCACGCCCTCTTAGCTCAGTCGGCAGAGCGTTTCCATGGTAAGGAAAAGGTCGTGGGTTCGATTCCCACAGAGGGCTCCGCCATTCGGCGTGAAAATCGGATGGTTGAACGACCAATACGCCAGGGCGTCGTAGCTCAGTTGGTCAGAGCATCCGGCTCATAATCGGAAGGTCATCGGTTCGATCCCGATCGACGCTACAAAAACACATTCATCACAACTGCAAGGAGCAGCAATGAGCAAGGCAAAGTTTGAGCGCAATAAGCCTCACGTGAATATTGGAACGATGGGTCACATTGACCATGGCAAGACCACGTTGACGGCTGCTATTTCAAAGACGTTGGCGGATCGTGGGTTGGCTGAGCACACTCCGTTTGATCAGATTGACAAGGCTCCTGAAGAGAAGGCTCGTGGTATCACGATTTCTATTGCTCACATTGAGTATGAAACCGAGAAGCGTCACTATGCACACGTTGACATGCCAGGTCACGCTGACTACATCAAGAACATGATTACTGGTGCGGCACAGGTTGACGGCGCGATCCTTGTGGTTGCTGCTACTGATGGTCCTATGCCTCAAACTCGTGAGCACGTGTTGCTTGCTCGTCAGGTGGGTGTTCCCTACATCGTTGTTGCGTTGAACAAGTCTGACATGGTTGAAGATGAAGAACTTCTTGAACTTGTTGAGATGGAAGTTCGTGAGTTGTTGAACGAGTACGAGTTCCCTGGTGATGATGCACCGGTTGTTCGTGTGTCTGCGTTGAAGGCTCTCGAGGGTGATGCTGCATGGCAGGAAAAGGTCATGGAGTTGATGGATGCCTGTGACACAGCTATTCCAGAACCAGCTCGTGATCTTGACAAGCCGTTCTTGATGCCTATTGAAGACGTGTTCACTATTACTGGTCGTGGCACTGTTGTGACCGGCAAGGTTGAACAGGGCAAGGTTCACACAGGCGACGAAATTGAAATCGTTGGTTTGCGTGACACTCAAAAGACCACCTGTACTGGTGTTGAAATGTTCCGCAAGCTTCTCGATGAGGGTCAAGCTGGTGACAACATTGGTGCTCTTCTTCGTGGAACAAAGAAGGAAGATGTTGAGCGTGGTCAGGTGTTGTGTGCTCCTGGTTCCATTACTCCTCACACCAACTTTGAGGGTCAGGTGTATGTGTTGAAGAAGGAAGAAGGCGGTCGTCATAAGCCTTTCTTTAATAACTATCGTCCGCAGTTTTTCTTCCGTACTACTGACGTGACGGGAACTGTTCAGTTGCCTGCTGGTACTGAGATGGTGATGCCTGGTGACAATGTGCAGATGACTGTTGAGTTGGGTAAGCCCATCGCGATGGATGAGGGTTTGCGTTTTGCTATTCGTGAGGGTGGCCGCACTGTTGGTGCTGGTCGCGTCACAAAGATTCTCAAGTAAGTACGAATCAGTCGTTAAGGAAGGGGCCTCACAATGGCCAAGAGTGATAAGCGTGTGAAAATTACGCTCGAATGCACAGAGTGCAAAGAGCGCAATTACATCACCATGAAGTCAAAAATCAACGACCGCGAGCGTCTGGAAATGAAGAAGTACTGCGCGCGCGATCGTCGTCATACCAATCACAAGGAAACTCGCTAGTCGAGACCTCTAATCGGTACCAATAGGTACCGGCGGTCTTCTCGGGAAGTCTTCGGACAACGTGAGAGGCAGTAGAGGGCAGTAGCTCAGCTGGTAGAGCGCCGGTCTCCAAAACCGATGGTCGGGGGTTCAAATCCCTCCTGCCCTGCAGAGAACACATACGAGAGAGAACAAAGGAAATGTCAAGTCAAGATCTGAACCGCGAGCAAAAGCGCGCACTGAAGCGAATGGGAGCCCTGAATGAACAGGGCAATCCTGTGCGTACTCAGCCGCAGGCTCGCACCAAGGGTCATGACGAACCAAAGATCGGTCCTGTGCAGTATTTGCGCGAGGTCAACGATGAAATGAAGAAGGTGGCATGGCCAAAGTGGCCCGAAGTTCGCCGGTATTCGCTCATTGTTTTGGCCACGGTTGTGGTTTTCACCACCTATGTCGGTGCCCTCGATGCGGTTTTTGGCTTTTTCTCTGGTTGGCTCTACAAGGAATAACGAATGAGCGACGACACTTTTACCCCATCTGACGCCCCCGAGGCAGAAGTCATCGAAGCAATCGAGCCCGACGTGGTGCTCGATCTCACCGACGACGCCGCCGACGAGGAAGACAACGAGCCCACCGAAACACCGGCATGGGCAAAACCTGGCAAGTGGTACGTGGTGCACACACAGTCGGGTTACGAAAAGAAGGTTGATCTCAACCTGAAGAACCGCATCGAGTCCATGGACATGGCCGACAGCATCTACGAAATCGTTATCCCAATGGAAGACGTTGTTGAGTTCAAGCAGGGTCGTAAGCAGACCGTGCAAAAGAAAGTTTTCCCTGGCTATCTCCTTGTTCGTTGTGAAATGGACGACGACACCTGGTTCTGCATTCGCAACACACCAGGCGTCACTGGTTTCGTTGGTCAAAGCCACAAGGGTCAAAAGCCAACTCCGTTGTCACGTCGCGAGGTCGACACTTTCCTCACCGCAAAGGGTGACGGTCAAGACGCACCAAAGCGCAAGGCTCCAAAGATGGAGTACGAAGAAGGCGAAAGCGTTCGCGTGAAAGAAGGCCCATTCGCCGACTTCAACGGAACCGTTGCAGAGATCAACACCGATCACATGAAGTTGAAAGTTCTCGTCAACATCTTTGGTCGCGAAACTCTCGTCGAGATGGATTTCAGTCAGGTTGCGAAGCTGTAAAGCATTCGCGTAAGAAAACACAGTCGTTAAAGGAAGAACACCATGGCAAAGAAGAAGCTTGCAGCAATCGTAAAAATTCAAATTCCCGCAGGAAAGGCAACACCAGCGCCTCCAGTGGGTACCGCACTCGGACCTCACGGTGTTCAAATCATGGACTTCGTGAAGCAGTACAACGCTGCAACCGAAGCACAAGCCGGAACAATCATTCCTGTTGAAATCAGCATCTTTGAAGATCGCAGTTTCACCTTCATTTTGAAGACACCACCAGCACCAGTACTTCTTCGTCAGAAGGCTGGCCTTGAAAAGGCATCGCAAACACCAGGCAAGACCGTTGCCGGAACTGTTACCGAAGCCGACATCGAAGCAGTGGCACTCATCAAAATGCCAGACCTCAACGCGTACGACCTCGAAGCCGCCAAGCAGCAAATTCGTGGCACCGCACGCAGCATGGGTTTGAAAGTCGTCTGACCTTCACCCACACATAAAAATCTCTCGCCCAACGGAACACCTCACCAGGGCGGAGCACACATCACAAAAGAAAGTGAGAGGGAGCCATCATGGCGATTGCAAAGAAATACAAGGCAGCCGTAGCGCTGTTCGACCGCGACGCTCAGTACACACCCACTGAAGCCATCGACATCGTTAAGAAGACCGCAAGCGCAAAGTTTGACGAGTCTGTCGACGTTGCTATCCGTCTCGGTGTCGACCCACGTAAAGCAGATCAAAACGTGCGCGGAACTGTCGCACTTCCTGCTGGTTCAGGTAAGACACTTCGCATTGCTGTTGTTGCAGCAGGCGATGCCGCAGCAGAAGCACGTGCCGCTGGCGCCGACTTTGTTGGTGCCGACGACCTTGCTGCTGAAATCGAAAAAGGAATGATGGACTTCGATCTCATGATCGCAACTCCAGACATGATGCCTCTCGTTGGTCGTTTGGGTCGTGTGCTCGGACCACGTGGCCTTATGCCAAACCCCAAGACCGGCACCGTAACAACAGATGTTGGTCGCGCCGTTGGTGAATTCAAGGGCGGCAAGGTGGAATACCGCACCGACCGTTACGGAAACGTTCACGTTCGCATTGGTAAGGCATCGTTCAGCCCTGCAGATCTTGAAACAAACCTGCGTGCAGTGTTGGACGAAGTGCAACGTGCAAAGCCAGCAGCCGCAAAGGGCAAGTACCTTCGCAAAATCAGCCTCAGCACCACAATGGGGCCTGGCGTCAAGATCGACCTCAACCGCCTTCGCGCAGTAGAGGCCTAAACCATTCGCGCCAAAGGGTGGCGTTCAAAAATTTCGCCCTTAGGCTCACAAACCACAATTCAATTCTCTCGGTCCTCGCCAGAGACATCCGGTCTGAAGAAATTCAGGTAAAGAGCTTCGGCTCGCCAGACGAGGCGGACTCTTCATCTCTGGATCCTCGGGTCCGTTCGGTGCGGCGTTCGTTTTTTAGCGAGCGCCCCGAGCGAAGCATCCAGGACACCCAGAGGAGGTGAAATGTCAACTGTCCGTTCCGAAAAGGAAGCCGTCGTCGCCGAAATCCGCGCGAAACTGAGCGGAGCTTCTGCGGTCATCATCACTGAGTACCGCGGAATTTCTGTTACAGGTCTTGCAACCCTTCGCCTTGCGCTACGTGAACACGGAGCCGAGTACCGCGTGTATAAAAACACACTTGCTCGCTTCGCAGCACGTGAAGCAGGTATCGAAGGTCTCGATGCACTTCTCGTTGGTCCCACCGCAATCACATTCGTTGATGGCGATGTGGCTGCCGTAGCAAAGACCCTCAAAGATTTCTCGAAGACCAATCCGAATCTTGTACTTCAAGGTGGAGCTGTCGACGGCAAAGCCGTCAGCGCCAGCTACATCGATGTACTTGCATCGCTGCCTTCGCAAGAAGCCATGCTCGGCCAATTTGCTGGATTGCTTCTCGCACTCCCACGCAACATGGCGTATGGCCTCAAGGCTCTGATCGATCAGAAGGAAGCCGCCTAGAGCAACCTTCGGCCAGAGTCTCTGGCCACAAATAATCCGTACAACACAACTCAAAACCCTTTCATCTCGGGTTTTATCTCAAAAGGAGAGAGCACATGGCTCTTAGCAAGGAAGAGATCCTCGACGGGATCGCAGCATTAACCGTTATCGAACTGAAAGAACTCCTCGATGCATTCGAAGAGAAGTTCGGTGTCAGCGCATCAGCACCAGTAGCAGTCATGGCAGCCGGCGGAGCCGGTGGCGGTGCCGCTGCAGCAGCAGACGAGAAGGACGAATTCGACGTCATTCTCGTTGATGGTGGAGCACAGAAGATTCAGGTCATCAAGGCAGTGCGTGAAATCACCAGCCTCGGACTGAAGGAAGCCAAGGACCTCGTCGACGGCGCACCAAAGCCCATCCTCGAAAAGGCCAGCAAGGACGATGCCGAGAAGGCACAGGCCAAGTTGGTCGAAGCCGGCGCAACCGTCGAACTCAAGTGATGTCCCGCGGCTAAATGCCGCAGACCCACGCCAAAGCCCTGTCACCCTTCGGGTGGCGGGGTTTTTGTGCATTTTGGGGAAAATCTGAGCATCTTTTGGCACTTTTTCACGAAATCTGCCCCGTTTGGGCCCCATTTTTCGCCTTCCGTGCCGAGGAGGGTTCCAGAAGAGGGGGAGGGTGCTTGACTCTGGCCACAATCGGGCGTACCTTGCCCGAAGTTCGGTCAGACCCCCGTGGGCGGAGGGTCTAGTTTCCCGTTGCCTAAGGGCATAAAACCCCGATAGCGTACTCGTTTGCCGTGTCTCACCTCTCCTGCTTCCGCATTGCCCAAAATCAGTGCGTCTGCATGAGCGACTGCGACATTGCACTCCCTCGTCCCGCCTGTCAGGAGTAATCGTGGCCCCACGTTCGTCGTCCCATGAGCGCTATTCGTTCGCAAACCTTTCAGAGCACCTTGAGTTGCCCGATCTCATCGCTGTGCAACGTGAGTCGTTCGATTGGTTTATGAAAGAAGGTCTTCGTGAGACCTTTGAAGACATCTCACCAATCACCGACTACTCAGGTGATCTCCGTCTTGAACTTGAGTTTGATCCCAACGATGAAGACTTGTGCCCCGGACCAAAGTTCACGGAAGAAGAGTGTCGCGAAAAGGAAATGACATTCGCAACACCAGTGTTCGTGCGTGCCGTTTTCTCTAACCGTCAAACCGGTGAAATCAAAGAACAAGTTGTGTTCATGGGTGATTTCCCGAAGATGACCAACAAGGGAACATTCATCATTAACGGAACTGAGCGCGTTGTTGTTTCGCAGCTCGTTCGTAGCCCTGGCGTTATTTTTGAACCAGGTGAGCGTTACCGCCTTCGTAACTTGGCAAAGCACCAGTTGGTAAAGGGAACAGTTCACCCCTACCGCGGTGAATGGCTCGAGTTCGACGTCGAGCACAAGCCTGGTAAAGACGTCACCGCCGGAACACGTGTTGCACGTAAGCGCCGCATGAGCATCTTTACCCTGTTGCGCGCACTCGGATACGACGAAGCAGGCGCACCTGGCTTCCTCGATCGTTTTGTCAACTACTTCGACTTCCTTGAAGGACAGTGGGAAAAAGAACGCAACATCAACACCACTCGTGAAGAAGCACTGCTCGAGATTTACCGTCGCGCTCGTCCCGGCGAACCAGCAACTGCAGAATCTGCACGCGTGTACTTCGAAGGCGCATTCTTCGAAAATCGTCGTTACGACCTCAGCCGTGTTGGCCGTTACAAGATCAACCGCAAGCTTGGTGAAGAACTCGACAAGATTCCTTCATTGTTTGGCTTGTCCAAAGATCAACTCGATCTTCCTACCGACGACCAAGATGTGTTGTCAAAGTGTGAAGTTCTCGCAGCAGTGTCCTACATGTTGCACCTCGTGAAGCAAGAGCCTGGCTACCGTCTTGACGACCAGGACCACTTCGCAAACCGTCGTGTTCGCTCGGTGGGTGAACTTATTCAGAACCAAGTTCGTATTGGTTTGTCACGTATGGAGCGTGTTGTGCGTGAGCGCATGACCACCCAAGACGTCGAAGCAATCACACCACAGACACTCATCAACATTCGTCCAGTTGTTGCTGCAATCAAGGAGTTCTTCGGAACATCACAGTTGTCGCAGTTCATGGACCAAGTGAACCCATTGTCTGGTCTTACTCACCGTCGTCGTTTGTCGGCACTCGGACCTGGTGGTCTCAGCCGTGAGCGCGCCGGTTTCGAAGTGCGAGACGTTCACTTCTCTCACTACGGTCGTATGTGCCCCATCGAAACACCAGAAGGTCCAAACATTGGTCTTATTGGTGCACTCTCGTCATACGCACGCGTCAACCAATTCGGTTTCATTGAAACGCCATACCTTCGCGTCAAGAACGGCAAAGTCACAAAAGAAATTTTCTACATGGCCGCCGACGAAGAAGAGAAGTACGTCGTAGCCCAGGCAAACACACCTGTAGAAAAAGACGGATCACTCAAGGGACCACGCGTTCTTGTGCGTCGTTCACCACAGGCAGCAAGCCTTGACGACCTTCGTCGCATGTTGGAAGCAGAAAGCTTCTTCGGTGCAACCACCGACATTGCATCGGTTACTCCAGAAGAAGTCGACTTCATCGACGTGTCGCCAAAGCAGATTGTTTCTGTTGCAACTGCGCTTATTCCTTTCCTCGAGCACGACGACGCAAACCGCGCGCTCATGGGTGCCAACATGCAGCGTCAGGCCGTGCCATTGGTGCGCGCCGAGGCTCCCTATGTTGGAACCGGAATCGAAAAGCGTGCAGCACACGACGGTGCCGACGTCATCCTTGCCGAAGAAGACGGTGAAGTTGTTGAAGTCACTGGCGATTGCATCGTGGTGAAGTACGCGAGCAAGTCGAAGAAGACCGAGCACAAGCTCATGAAGTTCCATCGCTCCAACCAGGACACCTGCATCAACCAGATCATCCGCGTTCACGAAGGACAAAAGGTGAAGGCGGGAGATCTTCTTGCCGACGGTCCATCAACCGACGATGGTGAACTTGCACTCGGAAAGAACCTTCTTGTGGCCTTCATGCCATGGGAGGGTTACAACTTCGAAGACGCAATCATCTTGTCCGAGCGCATTGTTCGCGACGACGTTCTCACTTCAATCCACATTCACAACTACGAAGTGGACGCACGCGACACCAAGCTTGGTGAAGAAGAAATTTCTCGCGACATTCCAAACCTGTCAGACGAAATTGTTCGTGACTTGGACGACGAAGGAATCATCCGCATTGGTGCAGAAGTTGGACCTGGCGATGTTCTCGTTGGAAAAGTAACTCCTAAGGGTGAAACAGAACTCACTCCAGAAGAGCGTCTGTTGCGTGCCATCTTCGGTGAGAAGGCTCGCGAAGTTCGCGACACATCACTCAAGGTTCCACACGGCGAAGGCGGAAAGGTCATCGACGTCAAGGTCTTCTCACGTGAAGCAGGCGACGAACTTCCTCCTGGCGTGAACAAGCTGGTGAAAGTGTTTGTTGCACAGAAGCGCAAAATTTCTGTAGGTGACAAGCTTGCTGGTCGTCACGGAAACAAGGGTGTTATCTCGAAGATTCTCCCTGTTGAAGACATGCCATACATGGAAGACGGAACTCCTGTCGACATCATCCTCAACCCACTCGGTGTTCCAAGCCGAATGAACGTTGGTCAGGTTCTTGAATCTCACCTTGGTTATGCAGCACGTTGGGGCTGGACCGATCCAAAGACCAACAAGGTCGTTGGTGAATCACCAGCACGTGGCACCGAGTCGAAGACTCGTGCAGCAACAGACCCTGCAACGTTCATTGCAACACCTATTTTCGATGGTGCTCACTGGGACGAAGTGGAAGCCGCTGGCGAACACCCCACCATTAAGGCAATTCTTGAAAACTTGAACCCTGAAAGTGTTGATGGCGATCGCCTCATCATGAACACAGGTAAGACAATCTTGCGTAACGGACGCACCGGAGAAACGTACGACAACCCCATCACGGTTGGTTACAAGTACATCTTGAAGTTGCACCACCTTGTCGACGACAAGATTCACGCACGTTCCACTGGCCCATACAGCATGATCACTCAGCAGCCGCTTGGTGGTAAGGCACAGTTCGGTGGACAGCGCTTTGGTGAAATGGAAGTGTGGGCACTCGAGGCATACGGTGCCGCGTACTGCTTGCAGGAACTTCTCACTATCAAGTCCGACGACGTTCTTGGTCGCGTGAAGGTGTACGAAGCCATTGTGAAGGGTGACAACATCCCCGAACCAGGCATCCCCGAATCGTTCAAGGTTCTCATGAAGGAAATGCAGTCTCTGTGTCTGAATGTCGAAGTTCTCGACAACGCAGGCAAGGAAATTGAAATGCACGAATTTGACGACGAGATCTACCGTACGGCCGAAGAACTCGGCATCGACATCAGTCGTCCGGAGCGTGGCTCCGATGACGACGACCGTGACCGCCGCCCTGCACGCGCCTACTGACCCGCCCGACCCTAAGGAAACGACACTCCCATGCTCGACGTGAATATGTTCGACCAACTCCGCATCGGCCTTGCCACAGCGGATCAAATCCGCCTGTGGTCAAAGGGCGAGGTTAAGAAGCCAGAGACCATTAACTACCGCACACTTCGTCCTGAGAAGGATGGACTCTTCTGCGAAAAGATCTTCGGACCTACTCGCGACTGGGAGTGCTACTGCGGTAAGTACAAGCGCGTGCGCTTTAAGGGCATCATCTGTGAACGTTGTGGTGTTGAAGTCACTCGTTCCAAAGTGCGTCGTGAGCGTATGGGCCACATTGAATTGGCAGCACCAGTTGTTCACATTTGGTATCTCCGTGGAACACGTTCCTGGTTGGCGTACCTCTTGGGTGGACTCGAGCCAAAAGAAGAACTCAAGGCAAAGCAATTAGAAAAGGTCATCTACTTCGCTGCGTACCTTGTCTCTACTGTCGACGCCGACAAGCGCCACGAAGACATGGCACAACTTGAAGCAGACTTCATTGAAGAGTGCGATGCAATTGCGAAGGACCGCGAGAAGTCTCTGAAGGCAAAGCTCAAAGAGCAAGAGACCGAACTCAAGGCCATGGAAAAAGATGGCGCCAAAGAAGCAGAAATCAAGGCTCGTCAGAAAGTCATGGACAAGGAAGAAGCATCATTGCGTGAGCGCTTCGACACTGAACTTGAAACTCTGAAGCGCGCTTGGGATGAATTCCGCGATCTTCACCCTCGCAAGATCATTGAAGACGAAGGCCTGTGGCGTGAAATTTTCGACCGCTACCAGGATTACTTCACTGGTGGAACCGGTGCCGATGCAATCAAGATGCTTATCGACTCCATCGACTTCGACGAAGAAGAAATCAAGCTTCGCGATGCAATTGAAAATGGTTTGAAGGGCAAGCCACTTTCTGCACAGCGTAAGCAGAAGGCAATTAAGCGCCTGAAGATTGTTGCATCGTTCAACCAGCGCGATGACGCAGGACGTCGTATGAACAGCCCGAAGGCAATGATTCTCGACGTTGTTCCTGTTATCCCTCCCGACCTTCGCCCCATGGTGCAGTTGGAAGGTGGACGTTTCGCAACATCAGACTTGAACGACTTGTATCGCCGCGTTATCAACCGCAACAACCGTTTGCGTCGTTTGCTCGATCTTGGTGCACCAGAAATCATCGTCAACAACGAAAAGCGCATGTTGCAAGAAGCAGTCGACGCGTTGTTCGACAACGGTCGTCGTGGTCGCCCAGTAACAGGCCCAGGTAACCGTCCGCTGAAGTCACTCTCCGACATGTTGAAGGGTAAGCAGGGACGTTTCCGTCAGAACCTTCTTGGTAAGCGTGTTGACTATTCCGGTCGTTCGGTCATCGTTGCAGGTCCAACACTTCGCTTGCACCAGTGTGGTCTTCCAAAGTTGATGGCACTCGAACTGTTCAAGCCATTCGTTATGAAGCGTCTTGTCGATCTTGAGCTTGCTCAGAACATCAAGAGCGCAAAGCGCATGGTGGAGCGTCGCCGCCCACAGGTGTGGGACGTTCTTGAAGACGTCATCAAAGAACACCCAGTCATGTTGAACCGTGCTCCAACGCTTCACCGTTTGGGTATTCAGGCGTTCGAGCCCGTCCTTGTAGAAGGCAAGGCTCTTCAAATTCACCCGCTTGTCTGTACAGCATTCAACGCAGACTTTGACGGTGACCAGATGGCTATTCACTTGCCGTTGTCAACAGAAGCACAAGCAGAGGCTCGTGTTCTTATGTTGTCGGCAAACAACATCTTGTCGCCAGCATCGGGTCGCCCCATCGTTACTCCTTCACAAGACCTCATCATTGGTGCGTTCTGGTTGACAGAGTCAGTCGAAGGTGCTCCTGGTCACGGTCGTACATTTGCGCAGCGTTGGGAAGTGTTCCGTGCATTGGATGAAGGTGCAATCAAGTTGCACACCATCATTCGTATGTTCGATCGCGACCTTGACGGTAAGCGTGTTGCATTCGAAACAACACCGGGTCGCCTCTTGTTTGAAGAGACCCTTCCGCTTGACTATGCCGAAAAGTTTGGTCACATCACAGCGCCTGTCAAGAAGTCCGAAATGGGCGTCATTGTTGAGCGCTTGTCCGACCACTACGACAAGTCAGTCATTGCAAGCACGCTCGACAGCTTGAAGGCCGTCTGTTACCGCTACGCATCTCAGTCGGGTCTCACCGTTTCTATTGAAGACGTCAAGACACCAAAGAAGAAGCGCGAAATTCTCGATAACTACGAGAAGCAAGCGGACAAGGTGGAAACACAGTTCCGTCGCGGAATCATCACCGATGGTGAGCGTCGTCAGCAAGAAGTAACTATCTGGACCGATGCAACTGCAGAAGTTCAGGCCGCAATGGTGGAAGAGTTCAAGGCGGATCGCTTTAACCCCATCGACATGATGGTGGGCTCTGGTGCTCGCGGAAACATGACGCAGATGCGTCAGATTGCAGGTATGCGCGGACTGGTGTCCAACCCTCGTGGTGACATGATTCCTCGTCCTATCAAGAGCAACTTCCGTGAAGGTCTTGAAACCCTTGAGTACTTCATTGCAACTCCGGGTGCTCGTAAGGGACTCGTCGACACCGCTCTTCGTACCGCAGACTCTGGTTACCTCACACGTCGTCTTGTCGACGTTGCACAGGAACTCATTGTTCGCGAAGAAGACTGCGGAACACGTCTTGGCTTGTGGATTGAAAATGTGAAGCGCGACGCCGGTGGTGTGCGTGGAAACCTCGAGACCAAGTTGTTCGGACGCGCATTGTTGAACGACGTAGAACTCTCTAACGGAACTGTTCTTGCAAAGAACACTCTTGTTGGTGACATTGAAATGGAAGCATTGCGCGACGATCCAAAGGTAGAGCGTGTACAAGTGCGTTCGGTTGTTTCGTGCGACGCAGTTCTTGGTGTGTGTGCACTGTGCTACGGCCGTTCACTCGCAACTGGCAAGTCCATCGAACTTGGTGAAGCAGTTGGTGTAATCGCTGCGCAGTCAATTGGTGAACCTGGTACTCAGCTCACCATGCGTACGTTCCACACTGGTGGTGTTGCCGGAAAAGACATCGCTGGCGGTTTGCCACGCGTTGTTGAATTATTCGAAGCTCGTACACCAAAGGGATCAGCACGTCTTGCTAAGGCAACAGGTGTTGTTCGCATTGGTGAAGATGAAGGTAAGGGAATTCCCATCACCGTCATCGACGACAAGGGTGAAGAACACCTCATCATGCTTCCGTCCGGTAGCCGCCCAACAGTGGTCGACGGACAAAACATCGATGCAGGTCAGCCAGTCACATCTGGTCCATGGGATCCAAAAGAAATCATGGAGATTCTCGGTATTCGTCAAACGCAGCAGTACCTCATTGAAGAAGTTCAGAAGGTGTACCGCGACCAGGGTGTATCGATTCACGACAAGCACATCGAACTCATCGTTCGTCAGATGACACGTCGTGTCGGTGTTCAGGAAACTGGCGATGCAGGTTTCCTTCCTGGCGAGCGCGTCGATGCAAAGACATTCCGTGACACAAACCGTGCCATGGTGGAACAGGGCAAGCGCCCCGCCGAAGGTCGCCCAGAAATCATGGGTATCACCAAGGCTTCGCTTGCAACCGATTCATGGTTGTCGGCAGCGTCTTTCCAAGAGACCACTCGTGTTCTTACCGAAGCAGCCATCGATGGTCGCGCCGACAGCCTTGTTGGTCTGAAGGAAAACATCATTATTGGCAAGCTCATCCCTGCCGGAACTGGCATGGAGAAGTACCGCTACTTCGATGTGGACGCTCCCGACTATGTGCCTATGGAGTACTTCTCAAGCGACGAAGCCGATCCGGCTGCGTACCTTGCCGGTCTTCAGGGGACCTATGTCGCCAACGACGAGGCCATCTTTGATGACCTTGCCGGAGAAGACGAGATTCTCGAATCAATCAGCACCGCTCCTGAAGAGCCAGTAGTAGAAGAGGTGACCGACCAGGTAGCAGACGCTGCCGACGCGGTAGCCGAACTGGACCAAGAGCCAGCAGGGGAGACCCCCGCCGACCAGGTGTTGCCCGAGGAAGAACCCCCAGAATCATCGGCAGTGTGAACCAGTGGCGGGTTGCCACTGGGGAATACTCGCCCCTAGCCTTACATGGTCTTGATAGCCAGCAAATTGGCGTGGAACGTAGTTCCCGTCAGTGGTTGTCAGTCAGATTTTTTTAGCAAGAGGTAATTGCGTGCCCACAATTCAGCAGTTGATCCGCCAGGGTCGCAGCAGCAAGACAACAAAGACCAAGACACCGGCTCTCAAGGGATCGCCGCAACGTCGTGGCGTATGCACACGCGTGTTCACAACAACACCGAAGAAGCCAAACTCGGCACTTCGTAAAGTTGCACGTGTTCGTCTCACCTCTGGTGTTGAAGTCACCGCATACATCCCTGGTGAAGGACACAACTTGCAAGAGCACAGCATTGTTCTCGTTCGTGGTGGTCGTGTACGCGACCTTCCAGGTGTTCGTTACAAAATCATCCGTGGCGCACTTGACGCCGCTGGTGTGAAGAACCGCAAGCAGGCGCGCAGCCGTTACGGCGCAAAGCGCGAGAAGTAAGAAGGACACGCCATGCCACGTAAGGGCCCCGCACAACGTCGCGAACTCAGCGCCGATCCCATTTATCGCTCATTGCTCATTACGCAGTTGACCAACAAGGTCATGTTGCACGGCAAGAAGAGCATTGCTGAAAAGATTGTCTACGACGCAATGGCACTCATTGAAAAGAAGACAGGCACCGAGCCTTTGTCAACAGTGAAGCGTGCAGTAGAAAACGTAAAGCCACCGTTGGAAGTGCGTTCACGTCGCGTCGGCGGTGCTACCTATCAGGTTCCCGTTGAAGTGAAGCCTCGTCGCGCATCAACGTTGGCAATCCGCTGGATCGTCGACTACTCACGCGATCGTCGTGAAAAGACCATGGCTGAATGTCTCGCTAATGAACTCATGGACGCTGCCAACGGACTTGGCGCGTCAATGAAGAAGCGTGACGACATGCAGAAGATGGCCGAGTCCAACAAGGCCTTCGCGCACTACCGCTGGTAGGGCACACGCCGTACAACCTATTTTTTTCGAGAGCGCACCCCAGTACATCTGAGGTGCGCTCCCGTCTGTAAGACCTACTCAACAAGACCACTACCTCCAAGAACAAGGTGAACCCCAATGGCCAAGCGTGAATTTCCACTCGATCGCACTCGCAACATCGGCATCATGGCGCACATCGACGCCGGTAAGACAACAACAACCGAGCGCATTCTGTACTACACCGGTAAGAGCTACAAGATTGGTGAAGTGCACGAAGGTGCCGCAACCATGGACCACATGGCGCAGGAACAAGAGCGCGGCATCACCATTACATCTGCTGCCACCACCTGTATCTGGAACAACCACCGAATCAACATCATCGACACCCCAGGCCACGTGGACTTCACCATTGAAGTAGAGCGCTCACTGCGCGTACTTGACGGTGCCGTCACCGTGTTCGACTCGGTTGCTGGTGTAGAGCCACAAACCGAAACCGTGTGGCGCCAGGCCAATAAGTACAAAGTTCCACGTATGTGTTTCATCAACAAGATGGACCGCATTGGTGCAAACTTCTACCGCACCGTTGACATGGTGAAAGAACGCCTTCAGGCAGTTCCCGCAGTCATTCAAATTCCTGTTGGTGCTGGCGGTCCAGAAAGCAACAAGCCATTTGCAGGTCTTATCGACATTGTGAAGATGAAGGCTCTCATTTGGCGCGACGAAGAACTCGGCGCAAAGTGGGACGAAATTGACATTCCTGCAGACCAAGTAGACGAAGCAAATGAATATCGCACCGCATTGTTAGAAACCATTGCAACAAGCGATGACGATTTCATGGAGAAGTACCTTGGCGGTGAAGAAGTCACCGAAGCAGACATCAAGCGCGCAATCCGTAAGGGAACACTTGCATTCGACTTCGTTCCCATCTTGTGTGGCTCAGCATTCAAGAACAAGGGTGTTCAGCCAATGCTCGATGCAGTGGTCGACTTCCTCCCAAGCCCGCTCGACATTCCAGCAGCACAGGGAACAAATGCAAAGGGTGACGAAGTAGTCGAGCGTGCAGCCGACGAAAACGGTCCGTTCGCTGCACTTGCATTCAAGATTGTGTCCGATCCATTCGGCAAGCTCACCTACTTCCGCGTGTACTCCGGAACAGTGAACAAGGGCGACGAAATTTACAACAGCACCAAAGAGCGCAAAGAACGTCTTGGCCGAATTCTGTTGATGCATGCAAACCAGCGCGAAGACTTAGACGTTGCAATGGCTGGTGACATCGTTGCCGGACTTGGTTTCAAGGAAACAACAACGGGTGACACTCTGTGTGATCGCAACAACCTCGTCATTCTCGAGCGCATGGAATTCCCAGAGCCTGTTATTCACGTTGCAATTGAGCCAAAGACAAAAGACGACCAAGACAAGTTGGGCAAGGCTCTCAAGTCATTGTCAGACGAAGACCCAACGTTCCGTGTGCGTACCGATGAAGAAACTGCACAAACAGTGATCTCCGGAATGGGTGAGCTTCACCTTGAAATCCTCGTCGACCGTATGCAGCGTGAGTTCAACGTTGAAGCAACTGTTGGTAAGCCACAGGTTGCCTACCGCGAAACCATCACCAAGTCTGTTGAGTCGGTTGAATACCGACACATCAAGCAGTCTGGTGGTTCAGGTCAGTTCGCTGTTGTGAAGATTTCGGTAGAGCCAACAGGTCCCGGTGGCGGCTACGTCTTCGAAGACAAGATCACTGGCGGACGCGTTCCTCGCGAGTACATCCAGCCCACCAACCAAGGTATTCAGGCAGCACTCGACAACGGTGTGCTTGCGGGCTACCCAACGGTGGACGTCAAGGTCAGCCTGGTCGATGGTCAGTACCACGACGTTGACTCATCTGAAATGGCGTTCAAGATTGCTGGCCAGATGGCATTCCGTGAGGCTGCTCGCAAGGCCGGCCCCGTACTGCTTGAGCCCATCATGGGCGTAGAAGTCGTGACTCCCGATGAATACATGGGTGACGTCATGGGTGACCTCAGCAGCCGTCGTGGCCGTATTGAGGGCATGGAAGCTCGCGGAAACACCCAGGTCGTTCGCGCCCAGGTTCCGCTTTCGGAAATGTTCGGATACAGTACCGATCTCCGATCACGCACCCAGGGGCGTGCCACCTACACGATGCAATTCCACTCGTACCAGCAGGTACCAGAGGTCATCTCGCAGGAAATCGTGAAGCGCGTGCGCGGCGAATAACCGCACTCGCAACTCACACAGAACATTGACAACCCACTAACTCCCTAACGGAAACAGGAAACAAGCATGAGCAAGGCAAAGTTTGAGCGCAATAAGCCTCACGTGAATATTGGAACGATGGGTCACATTGACCATGGCAAGACCACGTTGACGGCTGCTATTTCAAAGACGTTGGCGGATCGTGGGTTGGCTGAGCACACTCCGTTTGATCAGATTGACAAGGCTCCTGAAGAGAAGGCTCGTGGTATCACGATTTCTATTGCTCACATTGAGTATGAAACCGAGAAGCGTCACTATGCACACGTTGACATGCCAGGTCACGCTGACTACATCAAGAACATGATTACTGGTGCGGCACAGGTTGACGGCGCGATCCTTGTGGTTGCTGCTACTGATGGTCCTATGCCTCAAACTCGTGAGCACGTGTTGCTTGCTCGTCAGGTGGGTGTTCCCTACATCGTTGTTGCGTTGAACAAGTCTGACATGGTTGAAGATGAAGAACTTCTTGAACTTGTTGAGATGGAAGTTCGTGAGTTGTTGAACGAGTACGAGTTCCCTGGTGATGATGCACCGGTTGTTCGTGTGTCTGCGTTGAAGGCTCTCGAGGGTGATGCTGCATGGCAGGAAAAGGTCATGGAGTTGATGGATGCCTGTGACACAGCTATTCCAGAACCAGCTCGTGATCTTGACAAGCCGTTCTTGATGCCTATTGAAGACGTGTTCACTATTACTGGTCGTGGCACTGTTGTGACCGGCAAGGTTGAACAGGGCAAGGTTCACACAGGCGACGAAATTGAAATCGTTGGTTTGCGTGACACTCAAAAGACCACCTGTACTGGTGTTGAAATGTTCCGCAAGCTTCTCGATGAGGGTCAAGCTGGTGACAACATTGGTGCTCTTCTTCGTGGAACAAAGAAGGAAGATGTTGAGCGTGGTCAGGTGTTGTGTGCTCCTGGTTCCATTACTCCTCACACCAACTTTGAGGGTCAGGTGTATGTGTTGAAGAAGGAAGAAGGCGGTCGTCATAAGCCTTTCTTTAATAACTATCGTCCGCAGTTTTTCTTCCGTACTACTGACGTGACGGGAACTGTTCAGTTGCCTGCTGGTACTGAGATGGTGATGCCTGGTGACAATGTGCAGATGACTGTTGAGTTGGGTAAGCCCATCGCGATGGATGAGGGTTTGCGTTTTGCTATTCGTGAGGGTGGCCGCACTGTTGGTGCTGGTCGCGTCACAAAGATTCTCAAGTAACGGATTCAACTCATGGCTACTAACAGCATTCGTATCCGCCTCAAGGCATTCGATCACGACATCATCGACAAGTCGACACGCATGATTGTGGAAACGGTTCTTCGCACCAACGCAAAGATTCGTGGACCAATTCCCTTGCCTACCGACAAGCATCGTTTCACGGTTATCCGCGGACCACACATTGACAAAGACTCTCGCGAGCACTTTGAAATGCGCATCCACAAGCGTCTTATCGACATCGTCGAGCCAAACAACAAGACCATCGATTCGCTCCAGCGCATCGAACTTCCTGCCGGCGTCGACATCGAGATCAAGCTTCAGGGCTAAACCCGAAAGCTCATACTTTTGTGAAAGGGGCGGCCGAAAGGCCGCCCCTTTTGCGTCTCCTGCGTGACGGATTCTTACGAGATTCTTTCCATTTCTGCATGAAAAAGACTGGGTGATGGCGAGATACTGACTGCATGAGCGATTCACATTGGATCAACACCCCACCCCAAGTTCCTTCCAAACGACCTGTTGGTGCCCGTATTGCGGCACTTGTGCTTGTTCTTGTCATTGCTTTTGGTGGCGGACTCGCCGGCGGTCTCGTTGGGTCGTCCTTGTCGGACACCACAAGTTCGGCTGGTAACTCACCATTAGTCACCGCCGCACCCGTGAAGTCTGGCGACATTGGTGACACCAACGTGGCGAAAGCGGCAGAAGTCATTGCTCCGAGCGTGGTCACCATTGACAGCGTGTCATCCACTGGCGAAGCAGTGGGCACCGGAATCATTGTCACGTCAGATGGCGAAATTCTGACAAACAACCATGTTGTTGAAGGTTCTAAGACTGCGCGTGTTCGTTTGTATGGCTCAACAGCTCCTATTACAGCCGACGTTCTCGCAACAGACCCCAGTAACGACCTCGCACTCATCAAACTGCGCAACACCACGGGGTTAGTGGCGGCAACTTTTGCCGATCCAGATTCCATTGCGGTGGGCGACCCCGTTGTTGCAGTCGGATATGCGCTTGCGCTTGATGGTGGGCCAAGTGTGACATCAGGAATCATTTCTGCACTCAACCGAACATTGCAGTTAGACGATGACACATTCTTGAATGCACTTATCCAAACCGACGCTGCAATTTCATCGGGTAACTCTGGCGGACCACTTATCAACATGAATGGTCAAGTTGTTGGTGTGAACACCGCTGTTGCAACGGGTGGAATGTCTAGTTCTGCAAACAATATTGGTTTTGCCATCAGCGTCGCAGAAGTTCAGCGAGTGTCAAAGATTCTCAGCGAAATTGCCAATGGTGGTTCTCGCCGTCAAGGTTTCTTGGGTATCAGTCTCGGAGATCGCACTGACGGTGGCGCTGGGGCAGTGATTGGCGAAGTGGAACCCAACTCTCCGGCAGACAAAGCTGGTGTGAATGTAAATGACATTGTGCTCACCATTAACGAACAACCCATCGTTGGTGATGAAGCGCTGGTTGCCATTATTCGTGACTCGGCTCCAGGTGAGACCATCACCATCGTTGTTGAACGCGACGGAAAGCAAGTCACCTTGAATGCAACGTTGGTTGCGCGTCAACAAGACTAAAACTCACACCTCGAGTTGAATTCGAGGAAACCGATCATCATCGAGAATGTCGCCATCAACGAGTCCATTCGGCTCAAACGGTGGCGACGTTTTCCATGGTCGGGTAATCCATCGAACATCGTCGCCTACGTATCGATAACTCACAATGCGACGTCTCTCTGGGTGCGAACCTGTACCGGGTGCGCTGTGCAGTGTTCGAAAATGAAACGCAACAACATCGCCCGGTTGTGCATCACACACCACCGTGTCGCCGAGTGATTCCAGTTCTTCTTCGGAAGGAAACAGTTCAAAGCCTGCAGCCGCGGCAACGTACGGAGAGTCGTCGACAAAACGATTGGGTATGAAGCGACGTTGCACAACATGGCTGCCACGGATGCATCGCAATGCAATTGATGTGGGTATTGAATCAAGTGGAACCCACAAACTCACGTTGTTCATGCCTTCAACGCCGTAGTACGGGTCGTCATGGTGCCACGGAGTAGGAGTTGCAGTACCCGGTTCTTTCACCAAGACATGCTCATGAAAGAAACGTGGTGACTGTGTTCCCATGAGATGACCTGCAATGCGTGGTAACTCACCAGTTAAAGCAGAAGCGGAGAATTCGCCAATTGTTTTCCAGTTCACATAGTCATCAAAAAAACGACCACCACTTTCTGCCGGTGTGTAATCGTTCGACCATTCACTGGGGTGCGACAAATTCTTCTCCACACCGCGTTCAATTGTGGTCAACGTACTGGGGGAGAGAACACCTCTCAGAATGACAACGCCGTCTCGTTCATACGCAGCACGGTCAGCGTTGGACACCAGTGTCATGCCTTGATGGTAGGGCGCGTTCGCCCGTTCAAACAGGGTCTGATTTAGGCGTAGTGTGCGGACATGTTTGAACTTGATGCACACCTTGGTGCTCAGCGTCCGTTCGGTCTGAATTATTGGCCGCTACCAGAAGACGCTCCTGCGATGGATATCCCACGAGAATCAATTCGCTTGGTGACACCAGACGGTGCGTTGGTACGCGGAGTTTTGTGGACTCCACCACATGGCAAGTGGAAAACGGCAGTTATCTTGACGCACCCACGTGGTGACTTCAGCGTTCACTATGCGTGTCCGCTTCTTGCCGCTGCTGGTTACGCGGTGTTGGGCTTTAGTACGCGCTATTTGAATAACGACATCGATTGCCTACATGAAAACTGCATTATCGATGTGAAAACTGCACACGATGAAATGATTCGACGAGGCGCAGAGTCGGTTGTGTTGCTGGGGAACTCCGGCGGCGGTTCGCTCATGGCAATGGCCAATGCCGAATTAGGAATTGGCGACGGTTGGGTCGGCATGGCAGCTCACCCAGGTGAAGGTGTTTTCATGTTGCAGGTCATCGATCCGTCGGTCACCGACGAAGCCGACCCCTTCAGCCGTGACCCAGAGTTAGACATGTACAACCCGGACAATGGGTGGCGCCCGTGGCCCCAGCCGTCTTCGTACGACCCAGCATGGGTGGCGAAATATCGGATGGCCCAGCGAGACCGGGTGGCTCGCATCGATGACGTGGCCAAACAGTCCATCGCCGATTCAGAGAATGCTGGTGAACAGCTGAAGGGAATTCACAAAGACACAAACTTGGCGTCGTGGAGAGATCTGCGGGCCCGGCGGGTCTTTGCCAAGTACCTCACCATCTACCGAACATTGGCTGACCCTGCCTATTTAGACCTCTCTATCGACCCAGATGACCGTCCAATGGGGTCACTTTTTGCTTTTCCGGACCCTTTTGAGGCCAATTATGGCCGTGGAGGGCTTGCCCGGACCATGACGGCCCGCGGCTGGCTGAGTACCTGGTCGGGGTTGTCTAGCCACGCAAAACTGGCCGACACCATGCCACAGGTGACTGTTCCCACCTTGTTGGTGCACCCAACGGGTGATACCGAGATTCGGGTCTGGCAGGCGAAAGAGATTGTGCAGGCTGCCAGGGCCGCCGACGTGACCTACCGTGAGATGAAGGGCGCCCCCCACTATTTAGAGGGGCACCGGGTAGAGGCCATGGCCGCAGTAGCCGAATGGATTGCTGAGCGTTTCCCCCGCTAGCCAGCCCTCATTGGCACTCGCAAATAGTCCAAATACCCCGCCTGCACCCTTTGTGGTCGGGGGAATCCGCCGATAGCGTTCCTACTCCGTGCGATTCGGGCCTCGGCTCGAAAAGCTAGATCGATCGTCGAAACACAATCGACGTCCGTGAAGGCCTCGTTGCAGAAATGCAAAAAGGAACCACACGGCAAAACCCAGACAGGTGCTCCGTCAACAGAAATGTTGTCGGAGCATTTGCGTGAATAACCAACGAGAAAAAGGGTTGCCGCCATGGCACAAAAAGCGATCGTCGGCGAGAAAGTCGGCATGACACAGGTGTGGGGAGATGACCAACGCGTCATCCCCGTCACAGTTCTGCGCGTCGAGCCGGTGCGCGTCGTTCAAGTCAAAACAAATGACCGCGACGGGTACACCGCTCTGCAAGTTACATACGGACACAAAGCCGCCAGCAAATTGAGCAAGCCCGAACAGGGTCACTTCGCTGCAGCAAGTGTCGAAGCAGGTCGACGTCTTGTCGAACTTCGCCTCGACTCTGTTGATGGTTTTGAAGTCGGACAAGAACTCGGTGCAGACGTTCTCACAGCAGGCGAAAAAGTAGATGTCACCGCCGTTAGTCGCGGTAAAGGTTTCGCAGGTGGAATGAAGCGTCACAACTTCAATGGCCAAGGCGCAAGCCACGGTAACCACAAGCACCACCGTGCACCAGGTTCTATCGGTTCATGTTCATTCCCCGGACGCGTGTTCAAGGGTCTGCGCATGGCTGGTCACATGGGCAACGAGCAGGTCACCACTTTGAATCTTGAAATTGTGCAAGCAGATCCAGAACGCGGTCTTTTGCTTGTCAAGGGTTCAGTTCCAGGTCCAAACGGTGGCGTTGTCATCGTGCGTAATGCAGTAAAGGCGAAGTGATTCTCATGGCATCTATCGCATTGAAGAACGCATCAGGCAAGGCCGCAGGAAACATTGAAGTTGCAGACGACTTGTTCGCAGTGCAACCAAACGTTCCTGTCATGCACCAAGTTGTCAAGGCACAACTTGCAAACCGTCGCTCCGGAACATCTGCAACGAAGACTCGTGCAGAAGTTGCTGGTACCGGTAAGAAGCCTTTCAACCAGAAGGGAACTGGTGGCGCTCGTCAGGGTTCCATGCAGGCACCTCACTACACCGGTGGTGGTATTGCGCACGGCCCACAGCCACGCAGCTACGCACAACGCACACCTCGCAAAATGGTTCGTCTTGCGCTTGCATCTGCATTGTCAGATCGCAACAGCGAAGGACGTGTTGTTGTTCTCGATTCTTGGGGTTTTGCAACTCCAAGCACCAAGGCAGCAATCAAGACTCTCGAAGCAATTGGTGCAACCGGAAAAGTTCTCGTTGTCGTTACTCCAAACGAAGAGAACGCAATCAAGAGCTTCCGCAATCTTCCCGACGTTCATCTTCTCCTTGTCGGTGACCTGAACGCATACGACGTGCTCTGCAATGACTGGATTGTGTTCTCACAAGACAGCCTTCCCGGAACAAAGGACGCGAAGTAATGAAAGACCCACGCGACATCATCATTCAGCCAGTGGTTTCTGAAAAGAGCTACGCGCTGATGGAGACCGACGTCTACACATTCCAAGTTCACGTCGACGCAACTAAGCCCGAGATCCACGATGCCATCGAGGCAATCTGGGGCGTAAAAGTGTTGAAGGTCAACACCCTTAATCGCAAGGGCAAGTACCAGCGCACTCGTAACTCCAACCGAATCGGTCAGCGTCCGCACACAAAGCGGGCCATCGTCACCCTCGCAGCGGGAAGCAAGATCCCGCTGTTCGAAAGCTGAGATCATCATGGCAATTCGTAAGCGCAAGCCAACAAGCCCCGGCCGTCGTTTCCAGACGGTCTCGGACTTTTCCGAAATCACAAAGACAACACCAGAAAAGACACTTCTCGCATCGAAGTCAAACACTGGTGGTCGTAACTCGTACGGTCGCAAGACTGCTCGCCATAAGGGTGGAGCACACAAGCGTCAGTACCGCATCATCGACTTCAAGCGCAACAAAGACGGCGTACCTGCAAAGGTCGCATCAATTGAATACGACCCGAACCGCACCTGTCGTATTGCGCTTCTTCACTACACCGACGGCACAAAGGCATACATCCTTGCGCCAAAGGGTCTTGAAGTTGGAATGTTCGTTGAAAGTGGACACGGCGCAGACATCAAGCCTGGCAACGCAATGCAATTGCGTTACATGCCTGTCGGTACCGTTGTTCACAACGTTGAACTGCGTCCTGGTCAGGGTGGCAAAATTGGTCGCTCCGCCGGAATGGCAGTTCAGTTAGTCGCAAAAGATGGCGACTTCGCAACACTGCGTTTGCCATCAACTGAAATGCGTCGCGTTCTTCTCGACTGCCGCGCCACTGTTGGCGAAGTTGGTAACTCCGAGCACGAACTCATCAAGATTGGTAAGGCCGGTCGTAACCGCTGGAAGGGCGTTCGCCCACAAACTCGCGGTGTGGCTATGAACCCTGTCGATCACCCACTTGGTGGTGGTGAAGGAAAGACTTCTGGTGGACGTCCACCAGTGTCGCCATGGGGCAAGCCAGAAGGTCGTACCCGCAACAAAAACAAGCCGTCGCAGCAACTTATTGTTCGCCGCCGTCGCGCAGGAAAGGGACGGAGGTAACACATGTCTCGCAGCCTCAAAAAGGGTCCATTCGTCGACGAGCATCTGCTCAAGAAAGTCGACGCTGCAAATGCATCGGGCGATCGCAAGGTCATCAAGACCTGGTCTCGTCGTTCCACCATCGTTCCCGACATGGTTGGACACACCATCGCAGTGCACGACGGTCGCAAGCATGTGCCCGTCTACATCTCTGAATCAATGGTGGGCCACAAGCTTGGCGAATTCTCTCCTACCCGTACGTTCCGCTTCCATGCCGGACAAGAAAAGAACGCGAAGAAGTAGTCATGACCGGTCCAAAGCTCAATGAAGCAAACCGCGTTGCCGGCACAAAGAGCGGCAGCAAGGCCAGCGCAAAGTACGTTCGCTCGTCAGCGTCTAAGGCTCGCGTGGTGTTAAACCTCGTGCGTAACCAAGACGTTCGTACAGCAGACGAAATCTTGCAGTTCACAGATCGTGAAATGGCTCGTGTTGTTCGCAAGGTGCTCGCATCTGCAGTTGCTAACGCAACAACTAACGACTTGCTCGATGCAGACGAACTCTTCGTCAAAGCATGTTTCGCAGACGAAGGTCCAACTCTCAAGCGCTTCCGCCCCCGCGCAAAGGGTCGTGCAGGCAAGATCAACAAGCGCACATGCCACATCACCGTCATTGTCGACCGCATGAGCGACGATCAACTCGCCGTTCGCGAAGCAAAGACCATGACAAAGGGTGCACCAACAAGCAATCGTCGCGCTCGTGTTGCAGCAAGTCGTAAGGCTGCTGAACCAGCACAAGAAGCACCGGCAGCAGAAGCTCCCGCAGAAGACACAACATCAACCGAAGAAGCAGGCAACTGATGGGCCAGAAGATCAATCCATACGGCTTCCGTCTTGGTGTCACCACCGACTGGAAGAGCCGTTGGTTCAGCGAGCGCGAATACAAGGACTACCTCACCGAGGACTGGAAGATTCGCGAATACCTCATGACCACTCTCGAAGACGCAGCAGTCAGCCGCGTTGAAGTAGAGCGCACACGCGACAAACTCCGCATCGACGTGCACACCGCACGTCCCGGAATTGTTATCGGTCGTAAGGGTGCAAAGGCCGACGAACTTCGTGCAGGCCTCGCACAAATCACTGGCAACAATCGTTTGCAGTTGAACATCGTTGAAATCAAGCAGGCAGAACTCGACGCTGCACTCATCGCACAGGGCGTTGCCGACCAGTTGGTCAACCGCATCGCTTTCCGTCGTGCAATGAAGCGCGCTGTGCAGAACGCACAGAAGTTCGGTGCACTTGGTATTCGTGTTCAGTGTTCTGGTCGTTTGGGTGGTGCAGAAATGAGCCGCACCGAGTGGTACCGCGAAGGTCGCGTGCCCTTGCACACACTTCGTGCCGATATCGATTACGGCTTCCGCGAAGCACGTACCAGCTCTGGTCGTGTTGGTGTGAAGGTATGGCTGTACAAGGGCGACATCGTTCCGTACAAGACCACAACACAAGACAAGATTTCCCGCGAAGCCGCAATGGCAGTGGGCGACACATCTGGCCAGGCAATTGCCGACCAGCCGGCTGCACGCAAGGTTGTGTCGTCTGCAGGTCCACGTGTTGCTACTGCCGATGTTGCAGAAGAAATGGCGCCACTCGTGAAGCCAGCCGATCCTGAGTTCGAGCGCTTGCTTGAAGAAGAAGAGGCAATCGAGCGTCGTCTTCACGATTCGCACGAAACTCCAAAGCTTCGTGGGGAGGACTAATCATGTTGATGCCTCGTAAGGTCAAGCACCGCAAGCACCACCGTGGTCGTATGACTGGTGCTTCAAAAGGTGGAAACGCACTCGCATTCGGCGAATACGGAATTCAAGCTCTGGAACCAGGCTGGATCACCGCACGCCAAATCGAAGCTGCTCGTATTGCCATGACACGTCACATCAAGCGTGGTGGCAAAGTGTGGATCAACGTTTTCCCCGACAAGCCAGTCACAAAGAAGCCAGCAGAAACTCGCATGGGTTCTGGCAAGGGCAACCCAGAATTTTGGGTAGCTGTTGTAAAGCCTGGCCGCATTCTTTTCGAATTGTCCTATCCATCACCCGAGATTGCAAAGGCCGCTCTCGAGCGCGCCGTGCAAAAGCTCCCGATCAAGGCTCGCGTCATTAGCCGCGACGAGCAGATCTGATTCGAGAGGTACAGAAGAAATGGCACGTTCAATTACCGAACTCCGCGACATGGATCTCGCCGCACTTGTGGCAGAGCTTCGTGCAAGCAAGCAAGAGTCCCTCAACCTGCGATTCCGCAATGCAACTGGCCAGCTCGACAAGCATGACGAGCTGCGCAAAGTGCGTCGCCAAATCGCCCGCATCAACACCCTCATCCGTCAGCGCGAAATCGCTGCGGCCGAGGCAGCCGGGAAGTGAGTAGTCACATGGCAGAAGTAACAAACACCGAGCGCAACGCACGCAAGATCCGTGAGGGTCTTGTTGTCTCGAACAAGATGAACCAAACCGCGGTTATCGCAGTTGTCGAGCGCGTTCGTCATGCGAAGTACGACAAGTTCGTTCTTCGTACAAAGAAGCTCTATGCACACGACGAGGCCAACGACGTCAATGTTGGCGACCGCGTTCGTGTCATGGAAGTCCGTCCGATGTCAAAGCTGAAGCGCTGGCGCATCGTTGAAATTCTGGAGCGTGCAAAGTGATCCAGCAAGAATCTCGACTTCGTGTTGCCGACAACAGCGGCGCAAAAGAAGTTCTCGTCATCAAAGTCCTCGGTGGTACGCGTCGTCGTTACGCGTCAATCGGCGACGTTTTCATTGGCACGGTGAAGGATGCAATTCCTGGTGCTGGTGTAAAGAAGGGTGAAGTTGTTCGATGCGTGGTTGTTCGCGTGAAGAAGGAAAAGCGTCGTCCCGACGGCAGCTACATCCGCTTCGACGAGAACGCAGCAGTGCTCATCAAAGAAGACCTCACGCCTCGTGGCACACGTATCTTCGGACCCGTTGGCCGCGAACTGCGTGACAAGAAGTTCATGCGAATTGTTTCGCTTGCACCGGAGGTGCTCTAAGTCATGAAGTTCAAAGTGAAAGACGAAGTTCAAATCATTGCTGGCAAAGATGCAGGCAAGCGTGGCTTCATCATCAAAGCTCTCCCTAAAGAGAACAAAGTTGTCATTGAAGGCGCAAACATTGCGAAGAAGCATCAGAAGGCAACGCAAGCAAACCAGAAGGCCGACATTGTTGAAAAGCCAATGCCCATTCACGCATCCAACGTGATGCTTGTGGTCGATGGCAAGCCAACTCGAATCGGCTACAAGGTCAACGCAGACGGCACCAAGGTGCGCGTCGCGAAGAAGTCAGGAAAGGAAGTCTGATGGCTACCGCGACCGCTCCGCGCCTCAAGGCAAAGTACGACGCCGAAGTGAAGCAAGCATTGCTTGCTCAACTTGGTCTCGACAATGTCATGCAAGTTCCAAAATTGGAAAAGATCGTTATCAACATGGGTGTCGGCAAGGCCACACAGCAGCCATCGCTGTTGGACAGTGCAGTTGCAGATCTCACCGCTATTGCCGGTCAGAAGCCAATCGTTACCAAGTCACGTGACTCCATCGCAGGTTTCAAGCTTCGCGAAAACCAAGCAATTGGTTGCAAAGTCACATTGCGCGGCGACCGCATGTGGGAGTTCTTCGACCGCTTGCTCGCAATTGCAATCCCACGTATTCGTGACTTCCGTGGTCTTCCAGCCCATTCATGGGATGGTCGCGGTAACTACACATTCGGTCTCACAGAACAAACAGTGTTCCCCGAGATTGATTACGACAAGATCGATGCCCCACAAGGCATGGACATCACGATCGTCACAACGGCGGTCAACGACGAGGCGGGCAAGGCCCTTCTCGACGCTTTCGGTTTCCCCTTCAAGCGCGGCAACGAGGCCGGTGGTCCTCCAGCACGCAAGAAGCCCAAGTCACGTGGCCCCGTTCGCGGCGGCAAGAAGAAGTAGGTAGAGGACAATGGCAAAGAAGTCTCTCATCAACAAGGCAAATGCAAAGCCCAAGTTCAAGGTTCGCGCGTACACGCGTTGCCGCAAGTGCGGTCGCGCTCGTTCGGTGTACCGCAAGTTTGGGTTGTGCCGCGTATGTCTCCGAGAAATGGCTCATGCAGGTGAAATTCCTGGCGTGACCAAGGCGAGCTGGTGAGGTAACAATCATGATGACTGATCCCATCGCAGACATGCTCACACGTCTCCGCAACGCGAACACCGCGTTGAAGGAAGTTGTGGCCATGCCGTCGTCGAAGCAGAAAGTTGCTCTCGCCGAAATTTTGAAGAAGGAGGGCTACATCGCCGACTTCTCCGTTGCACCAGCAACGAAGGGTCCAGGCAATGTGCTCACCGTCAACATGAAGTACTCAAACGATCGTCACCGCACCATCAGCGGTCTCACGCGCGTTTCAACTCCCGGTCTTCGTGTGTATCGCAACTCAAAAGAGGTTCCCCGTGTTCTCGGTGGTCTCGGTGTTGCAGTTCTGTCCACTAGCCAAGGTCTTATGACCGACCGTGAAGCGCGCAAGCGCAAGGTCGGCGGCGAAGTCCTGTGCTTCGTGTGGTGACCTCGGGACGAAAGTAGGAAACGAAATGTCACGTATCGGCAAAGCCCCCATCACAATTCCATCCGGAGTCGAAGTCACCATCTCAGGTCGCAACGTTTCCGTGAAGGGACCAAAGGGAACACTCGCTCGCAACATTCCTGGTGAGATCATCATCCGCAAGGAAGAGAGCACCATTTTTGTAGAGCGTCCAAACGACGAGCGTCAAAACCGCTCGTTGCACGGTCTCTCACGCACACTCATTAACAACATGATCATCGGTGTCACCGATGGGTTCACTAAGGAACTGGAAATCATCGGCGTTGGTTACCGCGCAGAAGCACAAGGTGCAAACCTTCGTCTTGCTCTCGGTTTCTCACACCCCGTCATCGTTCCAGCACCAGACGGAATTACTTTCGAAATCCCTGTTCAGACTCGCGTCATCGTCAAGGGCATCGACAAAGAACTCGTTGGTCAGGTTGCAGCAGACATCCGCTCCATTCGTAAGCCAGAGCCTTATAAGGGCAAGGGCGTGCGTTACCTCGGTGAGCGCGTTCTTCGTAAGGCCGGCAAGACCGGCAAGAAGTGATTCGGTAGCAAAGGTTTCACCATGGCAAACATCGCAAAAATCCGTCGCGAATCGCGTCTTCGTCGTCACCGTCGTGTGCGTAAGAAGATTCATGGCACCGCAGAGCGTCCGCGCCTCGCAGTGCATCGCACAAACAAGCACTTCAACATGCAGCTCATCAACGACGACCTTGGTCATACCGTTGCTGCTGCATCGTCAGTAGAAACTGGCCTTCGTAGCGACAGCGGCGCAACCGTTGCTGCTGCAACAAAGGTCGGACAATTAATCGCACAACGCGCCAAGGAAGCCGGAGTCACAGCAGTCGTTTTCGACCGCGGTGGATTCGCTTACCACGGTCGTGTTGCCGCTGCGGCAGAAGCCGCACGTGAAGCAGGACTGGAGTTCTGATGAGCAACGCATTCACAAACACAACACCTGAACCAGGTGCATTGCGTGAGTCACGCGTCATTCACATCAACCGTGTTGCAAAGGTTGTGAAGGGTGGACGTCGTTTCTCCTTCACCGCACTTGTCGTTGTTGGTGACGGAAATGGTCGCGTGGGTCTTGGTTACGGAAAGGCAAAGGAAGTTCCTTTGGCAATCCAAAAGGGAACCGAAGAAGCAAAGCGCAACTTGTTCGATGTTGCACTTGCTGGTTCCACCATTACGCACCCCATTCTCGGTATTTCTGGTGCAGGTCGCGTGCTGTTGAAGCCCGCAGCTCCTGGTACCGGAGTTATCGCTGGTGGTGCTGCACGAATCATCCTTGAAGAAGCAGGCATTCACGACGTGTTGGCAAAGTCGCTTGGTTCGGCAAACGCAATCAACGTTGCACGCGCAACCATTGAAGGTCTTCGTCAGCTTCAACGTCCCGATGAAGTAGCAAAGCGTCGCGGCATTCCCGCCGAATCATTTGCTCCAAAGGGAATGCTGAAGGCATACACCGACCGCAAGAAGGCCGCAGCAGCAGGAGAAGTTCACTGATCATGGCTGAAAAGACCATCACCGTTACTCTCAAGCGTTCGAAAATCGGCGCAAAGCCAAAGACACGTGGAACACTGCGCGCACTTGGCCTCAGCAAGATTGGCGACACAAATACCGTTCCCGATCGTCCAGAAATTCGCGGCATGCTTGCACGTGTTCCGCACCTCATCGAAGTACAGGAGAACTGATCATGCGCGTCGATGAACTCGCACCAGCACCAGGAAGCGTTAAGCGCGCCAAGCGCGTTGGCCGTGGTACAGGCGGTAAGGGCGGTAAGACCGCCGGCCGTGGTACCAAGGGTCAGCATGCACGTGGTCGCGGAAAAGTGGCACGTGGTTTCGAAGGTGGCCAGATGCCACTGAAGCAACGCGTTCCAAAGTTGAAGGGTTTCAACAACCCATTCCGCGTTGAGTACTACGCCGTCAACCTCGATTCATTGAATGAACTTGGTCTTGGCGAAGTCACACCAGAAATCCTCGTCGACAAGGGAGTCGCTCACAAGGGAACCTATGTCAAGGTTCTTGGTCGTGGCGAAATCTCTATCGCTGTCAAGGTGTCTGCACACGCAGTATCGAAGTCCGCAGAAAAGGCCATCGTGGCTGCTGGCGGATCAGTGACCATCTTGCCGCTGCCATTCAAGGTTCGTCCTGCAGCAAACGGCAACCAGTTCACCAACCGCTAACCACGTCGCGAATTTTCGCACGACGTTGACAAGGAGTACCGCGTGTTCTCAAACGTGAAGAACATCTTCAAAGTGGAAGATCTTCGTAAGAAGCTTCTATTCACAGTGTTGATGATCATGGTCTACCGATTCGGTTCGGCTATTCGCGTTCCTGGCGTAGATGCCAATGCAGTGTCGCAGCTTCGTGAAGCTGCGAACTCGCAAGGTGCACTCGGCTTCTTGAACTTGTTCTCGGGTGGAGCATTCGGTTCGTTCTCCATTTTTGCGTTGGGCATCATGCCCTACATCACCTCCAGCATCATCATGCAGGTGCTGAATGTGGTCATTCCAAAACTTCAGGAATGGCAGGAAATGGGAGCAGTCGGTCAGCGCAAGATCACTCAGTGGACTCGTTACGTGGCTATTGCAATTGCGTTGTTGCAGGGCTCTGGTCTTACTTTCATTTTCGGACAAGGAAATGGTTCGGCATTCTTCGGTGCAGCCGCGCAAGCCCCCGACGTTGTATTGCTCGACCCATTCATGCCACGAGCTCTGCTGGTTATCCCTTCACTCGTCGCTGGTACTGCGTTGCTGATGTGGGTGGGCGAACTCATTAGCCAGCGCGGAATTTCAAACGGCATGTCAGTTCTTATTTTTGCGTCGGTTGTTGCTGGTTTGCCCTACAGCTATTACTCAATTTTGCAAAGCAAGAAGTTCGTGGTGTTCACAATTCTTGTCATTGTTTCATTGGGAATTCTGGCCGCAGTTGTCCGAGTTGAAATGGGACAACGCCGTATTCCGGTGCAGTTTGCAAAACGAGTCGTTGGTCGTCGTATGACTGGCGGACAAAGCACATACATTCCTTTGAAGGTCAACCAAGCCGGCATCGTTCCCATTATCTTCGCTTCATCGGTGCTGTTGCTTCCCGTTCTGTTGTCAAACATGTTGGGTAGCGCCGAAGGTTGGCGCGGCTCAATTGCATCGTTCGTCAACGATTACTTGGTGAACAGCCAAAACCTTGTGTACATCGTTGGGTTCTTCTTGCTCATCATTGCGTTCGCATACTTCTATAACTCCATTGCCTTCGACCCCATTCGTCAGGCAGATCAGTTGCGTAAGCAAGGTGGTTTCATTCCTGGCATTCGCCCCGGTGAACAAACAGAGCGTTACCTTGCAAAAGCTGTCAACCGCATCACGCTTCCTGGTGCAGTGTTTGTTGGCTTCATTGCAATCTTGCCGTACATCATTTTGTGGGTTGGCGATGTTCAGTCATTCCCATTTGCCGGTACAACGGTGCTTATTGCTGTGGGTGTCGCACTTGAATTCATGCGACAAATCGACAGCCAGTTGATGCTCCGCAACTATGAGGGCTTCTTAAAGTGACCATCAGCCTGTGAAGGCGGTGGGTCACTTTGTTGAGTAAGTAAGCGTCATGATTCCGGGTGCACGTATCGTGCTGTTGGGTCGCCAAGGAGCGGGGAAGGGAACGCAATGCGTTCGTTTGTCTCGCCACTTTGTTGTTCCGCACATCTCTACGGGCGACATGTTGCGTGCTGCCGTGCGTGAAGGAACCGAATTAGGCAAGATGGCCAAAGCAGTCATCGACGCCGGCCAATTGGTGGGCGACGACATCATGGTGGGCATTGTTGCTGAGCGTCTCGACGCTGAAGACGCTCGTACCCGTGGCTACATCTTGGATGGCTTTCCGCGCACGGTTGCCCAGGCAATTGCCCTCGACGAGATCACCGCAAAGAGCCCTGTCGACCTTGCCATCGACTTAGACGTACCCCGCGACCTGGTGCTGTCCCGTTTGTCGGCCCGCCGGGTGTGTCGGGACTGTGGCGCCAACTTCCAATCCACGGGCACCGATCCCAGCCCCTGGACCTGCGAGAACTGTGGGGGAGACGTGGTCCAGCGCGACGACGACACGCCTGCGGCCATCAACCAACGCTTGGACCTCTACGAGACCCAGACCCAGCCCCTAATTGACTATTACGGCTCATCGGGCCGAATGGTCGCCGTCGACGGGGTGGGCAGCCCCGACGACGTGTTTGCCCGCCTCACTCAGGCGGTCGAACAAAGGCGCTAAGTGCCTATTGGCGCAAGGAAAATGCGCCGATAGCATTGCCACTCGCCCCTGTCGCAGTTCTGCTAAGGGGCACTCTGTTCCATCAATCAAGGAGACCACCCTGGCTAAGCCAAAAGAAGATGCGATCGTGCTCGAGGGCACGATTCTTGAATCTCTGCCGAACGCAATGTTTCGTGTGGAGTTAGAGAACGGCCACAAAGTGCTGGCGCACATCTCAGGAAAAATGCGTATGCACTACATCCGCATTCTTCCAGGCGACAAAGTTCAGGTTGAGCTCACCCCATACGACCTCACCCGCGGTCGTATTACATACCGTTTCAAGTGAGAACGCAATGAAAGTACGCCCGAGCGTCAAGAAAATTTGTGAGAAGTGCAAGGTCATCCGTCGTCACGGGCGTGTGATGGTGATCTGCGAAAACCCCCGGCACAAGCAGCGCCAGGGCTAAGAAAGTCAACGAAGGAAACGTAAACACATGGCACGTATTGCTGGCGTCGACATCCCACGCGAAAAGCGTTTGGAGATTTCGTTGACATATATCTTCGGCATTGGTCGACCAACATCACAGAAAATCTGTGAATCAACTGGCCTTAACCCCAACACTCGCGTTCGCGATCTCACAGAAGACGAAGTGAACCGCATTCGTGCATGGGTAGATCAAAACATCACTGTTGAAGGTGACCTGCGCCGCGACGTGCAGCAGGACATCAAGCGCAAGATCGAAATCGGATGCCTTCAAGGCGTTCGTCATCGCAAGGGTCTTCCCGTTCGTGGACAGCGCACGCACACAAACGCGCGCACACGTAAGGGACCAAAGAAGACAGTTGCCAACAAGAAGAAGGCAGTGAGGTAACACCATGGCGAAGGCACAAGCAGGCGGCCGCCGTCCACGTAAGCGCGAGCGCAAGAACGTCACTTCAGGTGTTGTTCACATCAAGAGTTCTTTCAACAACACCATCGTGTCTATTACAGACATGGAAGGCAATGTCATTTCATGGGCATCGTCTGGTGGAGTTGGTTTCAAGGGTTCACGTAAGTCCACTCCGTTTGCTGCACAAATGGCAGCGGAGAAGGCAGCAAAGGCAGCAATGGAGCATGGTCTTCGTCGCGCCGAAGTTCACGTAAAGGGTCCAGGTTCTGGCCGCGACACTGCGCTTCGTTCAATTCAGAACGTTGGCATTGAAGTGTCAGGCATCAAGGACGTCACCCCGGTACCGCACAACGGTTGCCGTCAGCCGAAGCGTCGGAGGAGCTAATCATGGCCCGTTACACCGGACCGAAGGTGCGCATTTCGCGTCGCCTCAACACAAACATTTTCGAAAACGCGAAGGGCTCAAAGGCTCTCGACCGTCGTCCATTCCCACCAGGTGCACATGGTCGTACTCGCCGTCGTAACGCAGGTTCTGAGTACTTGGCACAAATGCAAGAAAAGCAGAAGGCTAAGTACATCTACGGTGTTCTCGAGCGTCAGTTCCGTCGCACCTACGAAGAAGCAAACCGTCTTGCAGGCCCAACCGGCGAAAACTTGTTGCGTCTTCTTGAACAGCGTCTCGACAACGTGGTGTTCCGTGCAGGTTGGGGTTCTACCCGTCCGCAGGCTCGCCAGTTCGTTAACCACGGTCTCATCCTTGTCGATGGCAAGCGCGTTGACATTGCGTCGTACCGCGTAAAGCGTGGTCAAGTTATTTCTTTGTCGCCTAAGGCAAAAGAAATGATTCAGATCCAGCACAACATCGACACACTCGATCGTTCACTCGTTGGTTGGCTCGAAGCCGGTGACAAGCAAGTCACCGTGCGCGACCTTCCTCAGCGCGAACACATCGACGTACCCGTCCGCGAGCAGCTCATCGTCGAGCTTTACTCCAAGTAATTTTCACAGCCGTTTCATAGGAGAGCACCATGCTTGTCATCCAACGTCCTTCAGTCGAAGCAATTGGCGACGACCATCCAACACGTCAGCGTTTTGCTGTCGGCCCACTCGAGCCAGGCTTCGGCCACACCATTGGTAACTCGTTGCGCCGCACATTGTTGTCATCAATTCCTGGTGCAGCAATCACCACTGTCAAGTTCGACGGTGTAGAGCACGAGTTCACCACCATCAAGGGCATGACCGAGGACATCACTGAACTCATCATGAACTTGAAAGATGTTGTTGTTGTGTCTCACAGTGACGAGCCAGTAGTTCTTCGCGTTGACGCTAAGGGACCATCAAGCTTTAAGGCCGGCGACATTCAAACAACCGCCGACATTGAAATCTTGAACCCATCACTGCACCTCGCAACATTGAATGCTGGCGCACAACTTGGTTTCGACATCACCATCGAGCGCGGTCGCGGATACATGTCCACCGACCGTGATGCAGAGAGCCGCGTCATCGGAGTCATCCCCATCGACGCAATCTTCTCGCCAGTGCGTCGCGTCATGTTCGATGTAGAGCCAACTCGTGTTGCGCAAAGCACCAACTATGACCGTCTCATTCTCGACATCGAGACCGATGGTTCAATTTCTCCACGCGAAGCTCTTGCATCTGCAGCAGCAACATTGCGTTCGCTTGTCGATCTCATTGCAACGCTGTCCGAAGAGCCACAAGCACTTGAACTCAGCGAACCAATTGGTGCAAACGTTGGCGTGCCAGACCTTGACCTTCCCATTGAAGATCTCGATCTCAGCGAGCGCCCACGCAACTGCCTCAAGCGCGGACAAATCAACACCATCGGCGAACTTCTTTTGAAGAGCACCGACGATCTTTTGAACATCACCAACTTTGGCCAGAAGAGCCTCGACGAAATCATCCAGAAATTGGATGAGCGCGGCCTCTCACTGCGCGCATAATTTCGGAACTCAAGGAGCACCACAATGGCAACACCACGTCGCGCCCCCCGCTTCGGCGGAAGTGCTGCGCATCAGCGTCTGCTCATGGCAAACATGGCGGCATCGCTGTTCGCTGCAGAGGGAATCACCACAACCGAAGCAAAGGCAAAGGCATTGCGTCCAATTGCTGAAAAGCTCATCACCAAGGCAAAGAAGGCCCAAGAAGATGGTCCAATGCGTATTCACCGCATTCGTCAAATTCAGGGTTACCTCGGTGACAAAGAAATGACCAACAAGCTTGTGAACGAAGTTGCGCCAAAGTACATGGCACGCAACGGCGGGTACACACGCATCTTGAAGCTCGGAACCCGCCAGGGTGACGCTGCGCCAATGGCGCGCATCGAACTGGTCTGAGTGATAACCCGGTCATGGAACCGGAAACAAACGTAATGAACGGGCCCGCCATACGGCGGGCCCGTTTGCATGTGTCGTATCACGGCGCACATTTTCATGGTTTTGCCATTAACAACGACGTGGTCACTGTTGAAGGTGAATTGGTGAATGCGCTCAACGTCATTACACAAACATCTGTTGACATCAGCACAGCAGGTCGAACCGATGCGGGTGTGCATGCGCGCGCTCAAGTGGTGTCGTGTGATTTACCCAGCGACACCAACCTCAACACGTTGGTACGCAGTGTGAACAGTATGTGTGCGCCACATATTGCAGTCACAGATGCGCAATGGGTTGATCAACACTTTGATGCGCGCCGCAGTGCAACGTGGCGCCGCTACAAGTACACGGTGTGGAACGATGCACAGCCAAACCCCATGTTGTTAGATCGTGCGTGGCATGTTTGGAAACCATTGTCGGTTCCACTTATGAATTTGGCGTGCGACGCAATTATTGGTGAACACAACTTCGCTGCGTTCTGTCGCAAACCCGACACGCCAGACGGTGAACCCGAAGCGTCAATGAACCGGTACGTCTTCAATGCCACCTGGCGCGACGAAGGGGAGGGCATGGTGGTGTTCGAGATTCGTGCCAATGCCTTTTGCCACCAAATGGTGCGCAGCCTGGTGGGGTTCTTAGTGGACGTGGGCCTCGGCAAGCGCCCTGCTAGCGACACCAGGGCAGTCATGCTGGCAGGCAACAGAAATCACGGCTCACCCGTGGCGCCACCCCAAGGGTTGGTGCTGTGGGATGTGGGCTACGACGGAGAACGAGTCCACCCCTAGAAACCCCCTATATCTGTTGGGGCAATCCCGTCTTTTCGGTTGCCGTAGGGCAGAAAACGCCCCTATCCTTACCAAGCCCCCTATTTGGGGTCCGGCGGCTCACTCAGCCCCCACTAAGGAAGTCTCATGCGTACCTATTCACCGAAAGCAAGCGAAGTACAACGCGCCTGGCACATCATCGATGCCGAAGGTCTTGTTCTTGGTCGTCTCTGCACAGAAGTTGCGCGCATCCTGCGCGGCAAGCACAAGCCAGTTTTTGCACCACACATGGACATGGGTGACCACGTCATCATCATCAACGCATCAAAGATCGTTATGACATCTGGCAAAGCAGAAAAGAACATGGTGTACACCTACTCCGGTTACCCAGGTGGTCTGAAGAGCGAGACATACCAAAACCTTCTTAACCGCAAGCCAGCCGACGCCATTACGCGTTCCGTTGCAGGCATGTTGCCAAAGGGACCACTTGGTCGTCAGATGGTGAAGAAGCTCAAGGTGTATGCAGGCCCAGAGCATCCACATGCAGCACAGTCCCCAGTCGTTCTCGATCTCAGCGCCGCCAAGGCTCGCTGATCTACTTAGGAGTCATCGTGGCTAACGCACCTCTCACACAAACAACTGGTCGTCGCAAAGAAGCAGTGGCACGTGCCGTTCTTCGCGCAGGTACCGGAACCATCACCGTTAATGGCAAGCCCATCGAGGTGTATTTCCCAACTGCAACACAGCGCATGGTTGTTACCGAGGCTCTTCGCGTCACCGATCGTGAAACATCGTTCGACATTGCAGCAAACATCTTTGGTGGTGGCGTAAATGGTCAAGCAGGTGCATTGCGTATGGCAATTGCACGCTCACTCATCGAGCTCGACCCAGAGTCACGTCCTGCTCTCAAGAAGGCTGGTCTTCTTACTCGCGACGCACGTCGTAAGGAAAGCAAGAAGTACGGTCTCAAGAAGGCGCGCAAGGCGCCTCAGTTCACCAAGCGCTGATTCGCGTGTGCACTGCGCTCTGCGCGGTTGCGTAAGGAACCATCATGCTTCACTTCGGTACCGACGGTGTCCGTGGAGTCGCTCTCGACGAACTCACTCCTGCACTTTCGCGTGACCTTGCGCGCGCCGTTGTACGTGTGCTGCAACCAACTGCGGTTGTTGTGGGCAGAGATACGCGCGAAAGCGGAAGCGTTCTGCAGCAAGCAATTGTTGATGGTTGTGCTGCAGAAGGCACCCCAGTCCACCTATTGGGTGTTGCCCCTACACCTGCGGTTGCGTTTGCTGCTGAACGTCACGAGTGGGTTGGAATTGCGGTGACTGCGTCGCACAACCCATGGACAGATAACGGCATCAAAGTGTTTGCGTCCGGCGGTTCCAAATTAGGCGATGCGGATCAAATTGAAATTGAACGCGTCTGGCACGCGCTGATTGCGGAACCAGCGCCTGTTGCGCTGGGAACAGAACACGATGCGTCATCGGTGATTGAGGAATACAGCGCACATCGTCTGAATATTGTTGGTGCGTCGTTACAGGGTCTTGTAGTGGTGTTGGATAACGCCAATGGTGCAATGTCTTATGTTGCACCACAGGTATTCCAGGCCGCCGGAGCAACCGTGGTGTCGATGAACGACCAACCAAACGGTCACAACATTAACGATGCATGTGGGGCTACTCACGTAGATGGTCTCATCGCGCGCGTATTGCACGAACGTGCCGACATCGGGATTGCTTTTGATGGCGACGGAGATCGCCTCATGGCGGTGACCGCATCTGGAATGGTGGTCGATGGCGATTACATCATGGCTATTGCTGCTGCAGACCTTGTGCAACGTGGGCTATTGCGAAACAAAGGACTCGCCGTCACTGTCATGACCAATGTTGGTTTCCATCGCGCAATGGATGAACTTGGAATAGATGTCGTGGTGACGCCGGTCGGAGACCGCAGCGTGTTGTCGGCGTTAGAAGAGTACGACTTCGTTCTCGGTGGAGAACAAAGTGGTCACATTATTCACCGTGCTCACGCAACAACGGGAGACGGATTAGTCGCCGCTCTCATCTTGTGCGAGTACCTCGTGCGTACGCAATCGTCACTCGATGAAGCGGCCACCATCATGCAGTCGTATCCACAAGTGTTGGTCAATGTACGAACCGAAGAAAAAGTGCACGATCCAGTTGCAGACATTGCAGTAGCAATTAAGGCAGTTGAGGAGTCGCTCGGTGATTCAGGACGCGTTCTTGTTCGTCCGTCGGGTACCGAACCTTTGGTGCGTGTCATGGTGGAAGCAGTGGACGAAGAAGTGGCAAAGACCACGGCTTTGCACCTCGCTGCTGCACTTATTGCCGTACACGGTGGCGCAATTGAGGGTGCGCACTAGCGGCAGTCCTCACTGTCGTAACCTTTCACTATGTGCGGAATTATCGGAATCCTCCCCAAGCCAGGAACCCGTACCGCGCCATCCAGCGCTGACATTCTTCAGTTGCTCGATGTGGCCGTTGCTGCCGGAACCACACTTCGAGATGTGGCCGATGCGCTCATGGCAGCAGATCAATTGTTGCGGGGTGACGCAGGCATTCAGGCACTTGCCGGAAATCTGTCGTTGGCGTCCGACATTGTGTCTCGACTCGACCTCATCGACGCCATGGCCGATGCAGAAGAGCGTCGCATCGACGCCCTGCACGCCGACACGGTCACTCTTGATGCTCAAGCGTCTGCGTTGTCACGCGTGAAAGATGCGTCCTGGGCATTACGACGAGATCGTTTACGTACAGCCGACGCAGTGCATGCACTCGCTGGGCGCAACGCATCAGTGTCGTCACTTGCGGGTTATCTCAGCATTCAGCAGGCACTGTCGGCAATTGACCGTATGGAAGTTCGTGGTCGTGACTCGGCAGGTATCAGTGTTCTTGTCACCGTTCCATCTCTCCCCACCGAACTTACTCTGGCTATTACCGAACGTTCGTCAGATCCGTTATTCACCGACAAGAGTGTTCGTCTCTCCGGAAACACTGTTGTGTTTGTGTACAAAGCAGCCGCAGAAATTGGAGAACTAGGTGACAACACGCGCCACATGCGCGAGTCACTTGCAAGTGACGATGTGTTGCGCCGCGTGCTGGCAATAGATGGTGCTCGCACATCGGTGTTAGGTCACACACGGTGGGCGAGTGTGGGAATCATCTCTGAACCCAACGCCCACCCAGTAAATGGCGAAGAAGTTTCTGCTGCGCAAGATTTGGTGTCGGTTGCGGTTCTCAACGGGGATGTTGACAATCACGCAGACCTGAAGGCACGCCACAATTTGCGTTTTGCCGATCCCATCACAACAGATGCAAAGGTCATTCCTGCTTTGGTCGACCGTGGTCGTTCGTCTGGTTCAACAACCTTGCAAGCATTCTTGAACGCTGTCACACAATTCGAAGGCTCTGTGGCAATCGGATATTGCGCAGCCGACGAACCAGACAACATGTACTTGGCGTTGTACGGAAGTGGTCAAGGCTTATATGTGGGCTTGGCAGAAGATCGCTTCATCGTTGCCAGCGAACCGTACGGAACCGTAGAAGAGACTGTTCATTTCATTCGTCTCGATGGCGAAACTCCGTTGGTCGCAGATCAGCCATCAACACGTGGTCAAGTTGTTCAGCTCTTGGGTAATGCTGCTGGCACTCTCGATGGTGTGCGTATGTTCTCGTATGACGGCACACCAATTCCATTGACCCAAGATGTTGTTGCTACCGCTGAAGTCACTACTCGCGATATCGACCGCGGCGACTCCCCGCATTTCTTGTTGAAAGAAATTGGTGAAGCGCCACGCAGTTTCCGTAAGACAATTCGTGGCCGCACCGACGAAATCGGGGGGCTTCTGGTGCCCGATCTCGACGAGCTAACACTTCCGCAGGCAGTTCGTGATCGTTTGACTAATGGTTCCATCACGCGCATTCGTGTGATTGGTCAGGGAACAGCTGCAGTTGCCGGCACCTCACTTGTTCCTGTTCTCACCTCTTTGCTTGGTTCTTCCATTCACGTGGAAGCTCTGACAGCAACGGAACTGTCTGGTTTTGCAATGGAAACTGACATGTCTGACATGTTGGTCATTGCTGTAAGCCAAAGCGGAACTACCACCGATACCAATCGAACTGTCGACCTTGTTGCGTCGCGTGGTGCAGCAGTCTTGGCCATCGTGAACCGACGGGGTAGCGAATTGGCAAGCAAAGCACATGGTGTGTACTACACATCCGACGGCCGCGATGTTGAAATGAGCGTTGCAAGTACCAAGGCGTTTTATGCACAAGTTGCGGCCGGCGCAATTTTGTCATGCGCCATTGCTCAAGCAACTGGTCACGTTGATGCAGATCGCATGCATCGCATTCTGTCGTCGTTGTTGTCAATGCCCGAAGCAATGCAGGCTGTCATTGCACAACGTTCTGAAATTGGAGCCATCGCTCGACGTTTTGCTCCCGCACGGCGTTACTGGGCAGTAGTTGGTAATGGCCCTAATACTGTTGCGGCGCACGAAGTGCGAATCAAATTGTCAGAACTGTGTTACAAGTCCATCTCGTGTGATGTCACCGAAGACAAGAAGCACATCGACTTGTCGTGCGAACCAATGATTCTTGTGTGCGCTGCGGGACTGTCCGACGGTACTGCCACCGACGTGGCCAAAGAAGTTGCCATCTTTAAGGCACACAAGGCCATTCCCATTGTCATTGCCACCGAAGGTGAAACGCGTTTCGAATCTGCAGCTGCCGTTATTGCCGTTCCAGAGTCAGACCCTGCAATCGCATTTGTGCTGTCGTCAATGGCTGGGCATCTCTTCGGGTACGAAGCAGCTCTCGCCATCGATGAACTCGCTCGACCATTGCGCCAATTGCGCGAAGTAGTGGAAGTCATTGTTGGGCGCGGCGGCACAGGTGACGATGCATTGCGCCGAATAGAACGAGACATTGTGTCGGTTGCCCAGCATTTCTATTCCGCATTGCATACGGGCCAATACGACGGCAATCTCGAAGCATCAACTGCAGTGCGCATTGTGTCGTTGTTGCGTATCGTCACCGGGCCACACCCTCTACAGGCATATCAACGCGAAACAGGTCGTGTGTCATCTCCTGCTGTGTTGTTGGACGACTTGTTGGCAGCACTCACTCGCGGAATCGATGAACTCACGCGCCCCATCGACGCCATTAAGCATCAAGCAAAAACTGTCACCGTTGGAATTTCCCGCAGCGAAGAAGGCTTGCTCGATCGCGCGCTTGTTCGTGCCGTTGTCGACGCTGGTGCTGCGCGCGAACAATTGCCATACGAAACACTGAAGGTTCTTGCTGCGCTTGACCCCGCTGTTGAGTCGGTGAACGGATTCACGCGATACTCCATTGAAGGAGACCCACAATCAGGAACCGCCACTATTTCCATTGTTGAACGGGGTGGCATCGCACTGCAGTTGTCGTCTCGTGTGGACGGTAATTCGCACTTGGTGGGAACCAAGCGTCGAGTTGCAGCGGAACAAGAATTGTTGGTGGCACGTGGCCGCAAAGATGGCCGAACTGTCATTTTGGTTCCCGAAGTGAAAGGTTCCGAAACAGTTGGCATCACCTTGTTGCACGTTTCGTTCCGTGACTCTGTTGCTCCTGCAATTGCACGACAAGTACTGCAAGGGTACGACCGCCGTTACGACCGCCTTGTTGACTGGGTAACGGAAACAGAAGGTGCATTCCGTGACGACCGTCTGGGTGAAGTATCTATTGCCGACTTGCTCATCCTTCCCGTTTCCGAAAGCGCCAACCTGTGGCGCTCAGATTCGCAGTAACGCAATGAAGGGCATTGGCATCGACGCAGTCGAGATTGAAAGGTTTCGCAAAATGTTGGAGCGTCGTCCCAACATGCGTGCGCGTCTTTTCACAGAAGACGAATTGCAGTCGTTAGCCAGCCAATCAGATGACGCGGCATCACTTGCTGCACGCTTCGCTGTTCGTGAAGCAACCATGAAGGCACTTGGCGTGGGTCTTGGTGCGTTCGATTTTCACGATGTCTCGGTGTACAAAGATCCTTCTGGAGCGCCACTTCTGAAAGTGTCGGGTCGTGCGGAGGAACTGGCGCGTTCATGCGGAGTGGGGGCATGGCATGTGTCCATTACTCATACCGAAACAGTGGCAATGGCCGTTGTTGCTGCGTTATAGACCTCTTCGAGAGCCTTGCCGAAATAACGCCAATACGCTGATGGAGTGATTCCCGTCCTCACGCCACAGCACATGAAGTCTGCAGATGCTGCAGCTCTTGCCATGGTGCACGACCAGAATGTTTTCATTCGTCGTGCGGGTCACGCTGTTGCGCATGCGGCAAAGAAAATGATGAACGGTGCATACGGTCGTCGAGTTCTTGTGCTCGCTGGTCCGGGCAACAACGGCAACGATGGTCGCGTGGCTGCTGAATGGCTGCGTTCATGGGGTGCTTCTGTGGAAGAACTTTCTGTTGACGATGTCGGCTCTACATTTATCAATCCGTCACAAGCAGATCTGGTCATTGACGCTGCGTACGGAATTGGTTTTCACGGTTCGTGGAATCCACCCATCGTGTTCAACGTTCCGGTGTTGGCCGTCGACATTCCCAGTGGTCTCGATGCACTCACCGGAGTTATTCACGGTGGCATCATCCCCGCAGATCGCACCATCACATTCGCCGCTGTGAAAACAGGAATGTTGCTCGGCGACGGCCCGTCGGTGTGTGGAGAAATTGACATTGTTGATGTGGGAATTGATCCTGTCGACAATGTGGAGACCTACATTGTGGAAGCACACGATGTTGCGGCATGGCTTCCACCGCGATTGCGAGCAGCGCATAAATGGAATCACTCTGTGCGAGTCATTGCCGGAAGTCCAGGAATGGGTGGCGCGGCATCATTGGTGTCGGCGTCTGCAATGCGTGCCGGTGCTGGAATTGTTCATTTGTCGTGGCGTCGAGGCGATGCAGTGACGCCACCGACAGAGGTAGTGGGCCGTGCACTTCCCGACACAGGATGGGACACGTTCGTTGCTGCTGACATCGCACGCTTTGCATCTCTCGTGGTTGGCCCTGGGCTTGGTCGTGGTGACGATATTGGTGCAGAAGTTCGCGCACTTCTTGCAGTTGCCCCAATCCCTGCGGTGATTGATGGTGATGGGTTGCTGGCGGCCATTGACCCCACCGGTGGGTATTCAGTGCTGCACGGGCGCACATCTCCCACCATCCTGACCCCGCACGACGGCGAATTCGCTGCATTGGGTGGCGACACGCAGAATCCCGATCGAATTGAAGCAACACGTCAATTGGCAGCACTCACCGGCTGTGTTGTGTTGCGCAAAGGAGCCACAACGGTCATCAGCGACGTGGACGGAGCCGTCTACCTTGTTGTGTCGGGCGATGAGCGCCTTGCAACAGCAGGAAGTGGTGACGTGTTGTCAGGAATTATTGGGGCGTTCTTGGCTCGCGGGTTGTCACCACATGAAGCCGCCGCTGCTGGTGCATTTGTCCACGGCGTTGCTGGTTCATCGTGTGCTCCCGAAGGAACCATTGCGCGCGATGTTGTTGCAATGATTTCCGAAGTTCTCTCTGAGGTGTGTGGCCATGTCGGTTGATTTTTCTGGACGCTGGGGTTGGGCCGAAGTGCACACTGGCCTTATTCAACACAACGTGGCAATAGTTGCTGAACGTATCGCACCAGCGAAGGTATGGGCTGTTGTTAAGGCAAACGCTTATGGACATGGTGCAGTGCCCGTTGCGCAAGCAGCACTTCAGGCGGGTGCAGAAGGTTTGTGTGTTGCCATTATCGATGAAGGTGTTGCCTTGCGTCGCGCTGGTGCAACGTGCCCCATTTTGTTGCTGAGTGAGCAACCACCAGAGATGAACGACTTCATTGTTGGCTACGGCATTACTCCCACTGTTGCCACTACACGCGCCGTTGCAACTTTGGCAATGGCTGCATCAGCGGCAGACCGCACCGTCGGAGTTCATATCAAGATCGATACGGGAATGCATCGCATGGGTGTCGCCCCGAAAGAAGCAGTGAATTTGGCGAGGTTCATCTCTTCGTATGACTCACTCACCATTGAGGGTGTCTATACGCACTTCGCTGTTGCCGACGACCCATCACACCCTGCAAATGCACAACAGTTGGCGCTGTTCAATGAAACGGTTGCCGCCTTGGCCGATGCGGGAATCACCCCACCGCTCATTCACGCAGCCAACAGTGCCGCTGCGTTGGCGTCGCCTGACAGTCGCTTTTCAATGGTGAGACTTGGTATTGCTATGTATGGGTTGCGCCCTGGTCCTGGCGTTGCCGACCTATGTGCTGGTCTTATCCCTGCCATGTCACTGAAGGCACGTATTACTGCAGTTCGCTGGGTGGACGAAGGTGAAGCCGTGTCGTACGGGTTACGCACGCCGTTAGAGAAGTCATCACTTATTGCCACTGTGCCATTGGGATACGCCGATGGCGTTCCACGCACTCTCAGCACCACGAATGTTCGCGTATTGGTGAATGGAATACTACGTCGAATCGCTGGCACCATCACGATGGATCAGTTGATGATTGATTGCGAACAAGATTCATCCATCACTGTGGGAGACGAAGTAGTACTCATTGGTCGTCAAGGTGACGAACGTGTGTCTGCCGACGATTGGGCAGATGCATTAGGCACCATTGGGTACGAGATTGTGTGTGGAATTGGGCCCCGAGTCTTTCGGAGATACCAGTGATCTTTTGCGAGTCGTCATCTGTTGAAGACACTCACGCAATAGCTGGTGCTGTTGCGTCACTTGTTCGTCCCCGCGACATCATTGTCCTGGCCGGCGAGATGGGAGCTGGGAAAACTGCTTTCACTCTTGGGTTTGCACGTGCACTCGGAGTAAGCGAAAACGATCACGTGTCTTCTCCCACGTTTACGTTGGTGCATTCCTACACATCTGGAAAAATTCCTTTGTTACATGCCGATCTCTATCGATTGCAGACCATGGCAGAAGTTGCAGACCTTGGTCTACGCGAACAGGCCGATCTTGGTGCTGTGGCCTTGGTGGAATGGGGAGACGTTGCGCACGATGTCTTCGGGGAAGTGTTAACAGTTGAGTTAGCTCACGACGACGACAACGATGATGTGCGTCACATCACCATCAGCGTTGAAGGTCATGCGTGGGATTCCCGATGGGAACGCCTGAAGGAATCAGTTCGTAGTTGGCGAGGTCACTCGTGATTCTGGGAATTGAAACGTCTGTTGAACACGTTGGTGTTGCACTCGGCGACCATCGCGGTATTCGTGCTCATGCACTTGTGGCAAGTGATCGTCGTCATGCAGAGTCGCTCACGCCCATGATTCAGTTCGTGGTTCGGCAAGCAGAGGCAACAATGTCCGACATTTCTGCTGTTGCAGTAGATATCGGCCCAGGACTCTTTACAGGTATGCGCGTGGGTATTGCGACAGCGCAATCACTTGCATGGGCGCTCGACATTCCCGTTGTGCCGGTGTGCAGCCTGGATGCACTTGCTCTGAACGCAAACACCGAAGACATCACAGTTGCTGCAGCCCTCGATGCGCGCAGGGGAGAGGTGTACTGGGCGTTGTATCGCATGAATGGCAACGGCCAAGAACCCCAGCGAATCACCGAGCCCGTTGTTTCGTCACCAGAAGATATGGCTATTCACCTTGCCGACCGCGCAGAAGATGTGGTGTGCGTGGGAACTGGAATCACCCGTTACGAAGAAACTTTCAGTGCGAATCCTTGGGTGCGTGTGCTTGGTGGAGAAACGCAATTTCCGTCAGCCACAGCAGTGGTGTCGTTAGGGACTGCTGCACTCATTGACGACCGTGGTATTGCGCCTCATGCCGTAGAACCCATGTACCTACGTGCGCCCGATGCCGAGATCAACTGGAAGACACGTGAGGGCGCACGATGAGTTTCATGCGCGAGCGCCCCATTAACGCACTCACCACCGAGGTCATGCGTCGTCGTCACCTTCGTCGCGTGCTTCAGATTGAAGAGCAGGTGTATCCGCGTCCGTGGACTCATCGAACTTTCATCAGCGAACTAGCCGAAATGCGCAACGGGTCTCGCTATTACATGGTGGCCTATGTAGACGATGTCATGGTGGGTTACGCCGGTTTGATGTTCTCTGGCAACGACGCGCATGTCACCAACATTGCCGTCGACCCTGAATGGCAAGGGCGAGGTGTTGCAACCGAGATGATGCTCGACTTAGCCATTTTGTCGCACGAACGTGGTTGTGAAGCCATGACACTTGAAGTGCGCCACACCAATACTGCGGCACAAAATCTTTACCGACGTTTTGGTTTTGTGCCGGCAGGTGTTCGAAAGCGCTACTACGAGAACACCGACGACGCCATCATTATGTGGGCACACGGCGTGGATACGGAAGAGTTCATGGAACGACTTCGTTTAATTGAATTGCGCAGGCCCGTATGAACGTGAACGAATCCACTGTTGTTCTTGCAATCGAAACGAGTTGTGACGAAACCGCTGCATCAGTAGTAATGGGTGGCAACGATGTGTTGTCATCCATCGTCAGCAGCCAAATCGACATTCACGCACGTTTTGGTGGCGTGGTGCCAGAAGTTGCAAGTCGCGCACATATGGAAGCGTTGATTCCGGTGGTGAATTCTGCTGTTGAAGAAGCGGGCATTTTGCCCCAACGCATTGACGCCGTTGCTGCCACTGCCGGACCGGGCCTGATTGGCGCATTGTTAGTTGGCGTATCGGCAGCAAAGGCATTATCTCTGGTGTGGGACAAGCCATTCATTGGCATCAATCACCTTGAAGCACATTTGTATGCAGGCTTGCTCGACGACCCCACACTGCAGTTTCCACTCGTCGTGCTACTTGTGTCCGGTGGCCACACCATGATTATTGAAATGCGTGGTCACGGCGACTACACAATTCTTGGACGCACTATCGACGATGCCGCGGGTGAGGCGTACGACAAGGTGGCGCGCTACCTCACACTTGGATATCCCGGTGGCCCCATCATTGACAAGATTGCAGCTGATGGAAATCCCACTGCTGTTGATTTTCCACGCGCCATGATGCACGACGGTCTCGACGTGTCGTTCAGCGGATTGAAGACATCGGTTATCAACTACGTACGCAAGAACCCCACTATGTCAAACACCGACATTGCAGCGTCATTCCAATCTGCAGTTGTTGACGTGTTGTGTGCAAAGACCATCAAGGCTGCACAACAAGTAGGAGCCAAAGGAATTGTGTTGGGTGGTGGAGTGTCGGCAAACTCTGCGTTGCGCGCACAAATGACCGAACGCGGAAACGCAGCCGGTTTTCGCGTGGCGCTTCCCAGCCGCGCCATGTGTACCGACAACGCAGCCATGATTGCGGCCGCTGCATGGCACCGATTGAAATCTGATGGTCCAATGGACTTGTCGTGCGGTGCGTATCCCAATCTGAAATTGTCGGACGTTCCACGATGAGCCGACTGCCCCTTGTTCTGCGCGGACGTGAATTTCCACTTCCCATTGTTCTTGCACCAATGGCTGGCGTCACCAACATTCCGTTTCGAGCTCAATGTCGTCAGTTTGGGCCTGGCCTCATTTATGTGAGCGAAATGGTGATGGCGGCCGCCTTGGTTCACGGCAATGAAAAGACGAAGAAAATGGTGGCATTCGGAGATGACGAAGATTTTCGCAGTTTGCAAATTTACGGAAGTGATCCCGACTTTGTGGGTCGTGCAGTACGCGCATTGTGCGAACAAGACATTGCCGACCACATTGATATGAATTTTGGTTGTCCAGCCAACAAAGTCACGCGTAAAGGTGGTGGCGCTGCAGTTCCGGTGAAGCGCAACCTCACTCGCGCCATCATGCGCGCAGCGGTACAGGCCGCAGAGCCTTTTGGTGTTCCCATTACATGCAAGTTCCGTATTGGTATCAACGACAACATCACCACATTCATCGACACGGGCAAAGCCGCTGAAGATGAAGGCATTGCAATGATTGCTCTTCACGCGCGTACTGCCGAACAGCACTACGGCGGCCATGCGCATTGGGAACGAATTGCAGAACTCAAGAATGCAGTCACCTCAATTCCCGTTCTTGGTAATGGCGATATTTGGGAGGCCTCTGATGCGCTTCGCATGATGGAAGAGACAGGGTGCGACGGGGTAGTTGTTGGTCGCGGATGTTTAGGAAAACCTTGGTTGTTCCGTGATCTGACTGACGCATTCTCTGGTCGTGCAGTTCAGGAATCTCCCACACTTGGCTTTGTCTTAGATGTGATGTTGCAACACGCAGAAGGTCTGATGGCAATCATGGGACCCGACTTTGGCATTCGTAATTTCCGTAAGCATTGCGGTTGGTATCTCACGGGGTATCCCGTTGGTTCAGAAGTACGGCGTGCGTTTTCCACCATTTCGTCGTATGCAGATCTTCAACAACTTGCTGCACGACTCGATCATTCACTTCGTTTGGTTCCAGGTGGCGAGCGTTTGGCACGTGGCCATACCAATGGCCCCATCAAAGTTGTCTTGCCAGAGGGCTACTTAGACAATCGCGACGACATGACAATTCCTGACGACGCGTATGACACTGCACCAAGTGGCGGTTAAACAGTGGGTCTCATTCTCGCGTCACGTTCGCCTCGCAGAATTGAATTGCTTGGGCGTCTCGGAATTGATCCACGAGTTGAACCTGCCGACATAGACGAAACGCCCTTAGCCGGGGAAGATCCGATTGCATATGTGGAACGGCTCGCTCGTGAGAAGACCAGAGTGGCTCAGCAGAGATGGTGTGACGACATCGTTCTTGGTGCTGATACCACCATCGACCTCGATGGCGAGATCTTCGGAAAGCCAGACGACGAGGCCGACGCGCGGCGCATGTTGCGCAGACTCAGCGCCCGCACCCATCGAGTGCACACAGGTATTGCCGCTAGTTGGGGGTCTCGGCGTGAACAGTCTTTGGTGGTGACATCCCTGGTCACCTTCGTCCCCGTCACCGATGAAACCCTGGAGTGGTACATCGGCACGGGCGAATGGCAGGGCAAAGCCGGGGCGTATGCCGTGCAAGGCCTAGGCGGGACCTTGGTGGAAGGGGTACGGGGGTCGTTATCCAACGTGATTGGCTTGCCCCTGCGAGAGACCGCCCAGCTGTTGCGCCTTGGGACCATTCCCGACGAGCCAGTTCTCGGTTAGCACTCGCTGGTCCCGGTTGCTAACGCCGCCATAGGGTCCGTATCCTTAGCAATCGCACTCCTTGAGTGCTAACCCCCCGAGTCGGGTAACCGTCTCGGATTTCCATCTGCGAAACGCTGATTATTCGGAGGAAAAATGAACCTGAAGCCACTCGACGACCGCATCGTGGTCAAGCCCAGCGAAGCCGAGCAGACCACTGCATCCGGACTCGTCATCCCAGACACCGCAAAAGAAAAGCCACAGCAGGGAACAGTTCTCGCTGTTGGTCCCGGACGCTGGAGCGACGACGAAGGCCAGCACTTCCCACTCGACATCAAAGTGGGCGACGTTGTGTTGTACAGCAAGTACGGCGGAACCGAAATTTCTCACGGTGGAGATGACCTTCTCATTCTCACCAGCCGCGACGTGCTCGCAGTAGTAACAAAGTAGGTCACACATGGCTAAGCAATTGAAGTTCCACGACGAAGCTCGTCGTGCGTTAGAAGCAGGCGTCAACAAGCTTGCCGACACTGTCAAAGTCACACTCGGACCAAAGGGACGCAACGTCGTTCTCGACAAGAAGTTCGGTGCACCAACTATCACCAACGACGGTGTGTCCATTGCGAAGGACGTTGAACTCGACGATCCATTCGAAAACATGGGTGCACAGTTGGTGAAAGAAGTTGCCACCAAGACAAACGATGTCGCTGGTGACGGAACAACCACCGCAACTGTTCTTGCACAAGCAATTGTTCAGCAGGGCATGCGCAACGTTGCTGCCGGTGCAAACCCAATGGGTTTGAAGCGCGGTATTGAAAAGGCTGTCGCTGCTGCTGTTGAGTCCATCAAGGGCCAAGCAAAAGAAGTAGACGACAAGGGAGACATCTCCAGCGTTGCCACTATTTCTGCTGCAGATGCAAGCATCGGTCAAGTCATTGCAGATGCAATCGACAAGGTGGGCAAAGACGGCGTTGTTACCGTCGAAGAAAGCAACACTTTCGGAACAGAACTCGAGTTCACCGAAGGAATGCAGTTCGACAAGGGTTACCTGTCTCCATACTTCGTCACCGACCAAGAGCGTCAAGAAGCCGTCATCGACGAGCCATACATCTTGTTCTACTCGTCAAAGGTTTCTTCTGTGCAGTCCTTGTTGCCTGCACTTGAAGCAGTCATGAAGACTGGTCGTCCGCTTCTCATCATCGCTGAAGATGTTGAAGGCGAAGCGCTTGCCACTTTGGTGGTCAACAAGATTCGCGGAACATTCAACTCAACTGCTGTAAAGGCTCCAGGTTTTGGTGACCGCCGTAAGGCAATGTTGCAAGACATGGCAGTTCTTACCGGCGGCCAGGTCATCAGCGAAGAAGTTGGCTTGAAGTTGGAGAACGTCACACTCGATCTTTTGGGTCGTGCAAAGCGCGTCATTATCACTAAGGACAACACCACCATCGTCGATGGTGCTGGTGACAAGGACGAAGTGAATGGCCGCATCAGCCAGATCAAGACCGAAATCGACAACACCGATTCCGATTGGGACCGTGAGAAGCTTCAAGAGCGTTTGGCCAAGCTTGCTGGCGGCGTTGCACTCATCAAGGTGGGCGCTGCAACAGAAGTTGAACTGAAAGAAAAGAAGCACCGCATCGAAGACGCAATTTCTGCAACGCGTGCAGCAATTGAAGAAGGAGTTGTCGCTGGTGGCGGCACCGCTCTTCTTCGTAGCCGCCCAGCAGTGCTGAAGGTTGTGGAATCGCTCACTGGTGACGAGGCAACCGGCGCCCGTACGGTGTATGACGCACTTGTTGCTCCGGCAAAGCACATTGCCGACAACGCAGGCCTTGAGGGGTCGGTTGTGGTGCAGCGTGTCGAGTCTGACAAGGGTTCAAATGGCTTCAACGCAGCCACCGGCGAGTACGTCGACCTGGTTGCCGCAGGAATTATTGACCCCGCAAAGGTCACCCGTGCAGCCCTCCAGAACGCAGCATCCATTGCGGCTCTGGTCCTTACCACCGAATGCCTCGTGGCCGATAAGCCCGAGAAGAACGCTGCCCCCATGGGTGGCGGCATGCCCGGTGGCATGGGGATGATGTAAGGGAAAAGTTCCTGGAATAAACCCCACCTCAGGGTGGTTGTATCAAGAGCCTCCCGTTGATGGCCCAGACCCGAAAGGGCTGGGCCATCAATTTTTTTGTCCTACGGTTGTCGCATGCAAGACGACGGCATGGAAGAAAAAATCAAGGACCACATAGATGAAGCGTTCGATGAACGCATGCCTCGTTCCCGGCGTCATCTCTGGTTGGTGCAACTGATTGAATACGCCATCGGATTCGCCATAGCCTTCAGTGCATCGCGTGCAGGGGAACCGCTTGTTCCCGCAATAGTGGCCGCAGCTGTCATTGCAAATGCAGCCACGGTGAAAGCTCCATTATCTGCATTCCGGGTGAGTAGCCCACAGGTTCATCGCGCAATTGGAATTGTGTTGGCTGCAGGAACATTGGCATCCGCAATCTTTTTGGACGTTGACGCAATGACGAAGGCTTTACTTGTGATCAGCGCGGTGGCAGAAGGCTTCGTGTCGGTACGCTTCGGTCATGGCATTTGAACGACCTGCACCAGACCTCACGAAGTTGATTGCTGCATGGGAAGCGTGGGAAAAGGGCGAAGAAATGCCCGGCAAAGTCCTCGCCAATCTCAAGACTGCAGGTCTCGCTGAAATTCTTGTCGAATTGAAGTCAACTGGTTGGACTCCGAGCGCATCGTGAGCCCCCGACGCGGTGGCGCACAAGTCATTCCGCGTCCCGACACCTGGCGACTAGGTGAACCACCTCAGTGGTTGACCTCCGTTTCGTCATCTCGCCTCACTCGTGAGCATGTTGAACAACGAATAGGTGCATATGTTGCAGCCGAACAGCCATCTTTGGGTGGAGTAAATGATGAATGGCTCGCTAGTGCGCGCGCATCTGCGGTTCTGGTGCCGCTTATTGAAACACCACGCGGATTATCTGTTGTTCTCACCCGACGTGCTGATCACTTACGCAATCACCGCGGAGAAATTTCGTTTCCTGGCGGTCGAGTGGAGGAATCTGAATCTCTCATCGAGGCTGCGCTTCGTGAAGCCACAGAAGAAGTGGCATTACCAGTAGAGAATGTCTCTGTTATTGGTCAACTAGACCCACATGCCACATTCGTGAGCAACAGTCTTATTGTTCCGGTTGTTGGAATGGTGAACGGATCACCCAATCTCACAGCGCAAGCGTCAGAAGTTGCACGAATACTTGTAGTTCCGCTGACCGAGCTTGCTCATCCCGATTCGTATCGCAATGAATGGTGGGCAACTCCGCGCGGGGATTTGAATATTCACTTCTTTTATCTTCACGACGAAACTATCTGGGGAGCCACAGGTCGAATTCTGCGTCAATTATTCGACGTACTGTTCACATAGATTTACGGGCCCGCATAGGTGCGTACTGCTCGATAAAACGTTTCTGCCCATGCCGTGCACGATGTGCGCGCAGTTTTTGTTCGCTTCGCACAATCCGTCAGCATGTCTTTCTTGAAGACAGCATCAACGCGAGCTCGCATTTGTGGGGTCCACCATTTGCCGCCATCTAGTTTTCCTAGGTTTCGATACGCAAAATCGTGTCGTCGACATGCATTGAAAAAGTCAAACGTGCGCCCCGTGCTTCCCACAACGGGAACAGAGCATCCATCGGTGGTCCATGTCAGGCGAGAGTCTCGCGAGTTTGAATCGGCAATGGTGATGAATGTTGGCAGTGACGTATTGAAAACTAATTTGCGGGCGACAACGTCTGGAGCAGGGGGAGGAGTAGCCGACATGCATGCGGCAACAAGAATCGAGGCAAGAACAGCCATGAGAATCTCCTTCGCATGGCTGTGTGTGCGGAAGTGTGCGCTGGCGGGCACGACGATGTGTTTTACGCCTTAAGGCACTTCAACAACAACGCCATTTCAACTGCGCCTACTGCTGCCTCGTCGCCTTTGTTGTCAATTCCTGGTCCACTGCGATCAATTGCTTGCTGTTCGGTGTTGACGGTGAGGACACCAAACATCACTGGGATACCCGTTGACATTTGTGCATCTTGAATTCCGCGGGCCGCTTCATTACACACATAATCAAAGTGGGGAGTATCGCCCTTAATGACCGTGCCCAAACAAATGATTGCATCCACTTTTCCTGTTTGTGCCAACGCTTTGGCTGCCAACGGAAGTTCAAATGCACCGGGTACCCATGCTTCCATCACATCGGAATCGGCAACGCCCAGACGTTCAAGTCCACGCAGCGCTCCGTCGCGCAAGTTGGTGACGATGTGATCATTGAATCGTGCGCCAATGATGGCAACGCGAAGTCCAGAGCCGTCGAGGTCGGGCAGTGCGCTACTTGATCCTGCTCGTGTCATTACTTGCCTCCATTTTCCATGTCAATTAAGTGACCCATGCGTTCACGCTTTGTGCGCAAATACGCCTCGTTCTCTGGTGTGGGAATGGTGTTGATGGGAACACGTTCCACAACGGACAGACCGTAGCCGCCCAGACCGCCGTACTTGGCAGGGTTGTTTGTCATTAAACGCAACTTGCTCACACCAAGGTCAGCCAAAATCTGCGCGCCAATTCCGTATTCGCGACTGTCTACAGGTAGGCCAAGTTCAACATTTGCGTCAACCGTGTCGAGACCTTGGTCTTGCAGTGAGTACGCACGAATCTTGTGGCCTATTCCAATGCCGCGTCCTTCATGACCTCGTAAGTACACCACGACACCAGCGCCAGCTTTTTCCACCATGGCCATAGCTGCAGCCAACTGCGGACCACAGTCGCAACGTCGTGAACCAAAAACATCACCCGTTAAACATTCGCTGTGAACACGTACGAGTACCGGCGCGTCACCCTGAACCTCGCCCTTCACGAATGCCAAGTGCTCAACGCCATCGATGGTGCTGCGATAGGCAACACAATTGAACGGACCAAATTCCGTAGGTACTGTTGCTTCGCCCATGCGCTCGACAAGTCGCTCATGGTGTCGGCGGTACTCAATAAGTTGTGCAATAGATGACAACAACAATCCGTGCTCTTTACAGAACTTCTTTAATGCGGTGAGACGCATCATTGTTCCGTCGTCGTGCTGTATTTCGCAGATCACGCCAACAGGTTGACAACCAGCCAAGCGTGCAAGGTCCACGGCGGCTTCGGTGTGTCCGGCGCGCTTCAACACTCCACCTTGACGCGCACGCAATGGGAAAATGTGACCAGGTCGTGCAAACGCCTTGAACGACACATTGGGGTCGGCAATGGCCCGCACTGTGGCGGCACGATCTGCGGCACTAATTCCAGTAGTTGTACCTTCAATCACGTCGACGGTCACGGTGTATGCCGTGCGTTGGCTTTCAGTGTTCTGTTCCACCATTAATGGGAGACGCAACTCTTCGCATCGCTCGTCGGTGAGCGGCGCGCAGATAACGCCAGTGGAGTAGCGAACAATAAAGGCAAGCTTCTCTGGCGTTGCAAACTCTGCAGCCATTATGAAGTCGCCTTCATTCTCGCGGTCTTCGTCGTCCACCATGACAACAATTTCTCCGCGGCCAATGGCAGCGATGACGTCTTCAATAGGGTCTAATGCTGTTTCGCTCATAGCGCTCCAACTTTCTGTGTGAGAGGTTCCAAGATGAGTTCAATGTCGTCCCCCAATGCGGTGGTAGAGACAATGGTGCATTCATCGAGACTGAGTTGCGTATTGCCAACAAAGACACCGGGCGCATGAAGCGAACCGCTGAGTGTTGGCGCAATATGGAAGACGTACTGGTTGACCAGTCCACGGGTGTGAAATTCGGTGGCAAGAGTGGGGCCACACTCCACCATGAGTTGAATGACGCCTTCGTGACCAAGCGTGTCTAATAACTCGGAAAGGGAATCAGTCCACACAGTGCAGGGATGGACTTTTGCATCGTCGGGAATTGGCGTTGTTCGTGAGAGAACGATACGACGCGGAGATGGGCCATCAACATGGCGAACTGTGAGTTCGGGATCGTCGGCGAGCACTGTGCCTGCACCTACGACAATTGCATCACTGTTTGCTCGAAGTTCATGAACACGTACACGTGCTTGTTCGCCCGTTATCCATCGCGGGCCGTGAGGTAGTGATGTGCGTGCATCCAATGTTGTTGCCATCTTCAACATCACAAATGGTCGCCCCGTGCGTCGATGGTGCAGATATGGCGCGAGTTGTTGAGTTATCTCTGCATCGCAAACATCTTCGGTAACAACAATTTCCGCTTCGCGTAGCCGTGCAAGACCGGTACCAGCAACAAGAGAATCGGGATCGGTTATTCCCACAACAACGTGCGCAATACCAGCAGCAATAATTGCTTCGGTACACGGGCCGGTGCGGCCAGTGTGATTGCATGGCTCAAGAGTGGAATACAACGTTGCGCCGCGTGTGTCTGCACCTGCACCAATGGCGTTCTGCAATGCGACAACTTCGGCGTGTGGTCCACCTGGCGGTTGTGTGGCTCCTTCAAAGATGCGCCCATCGGCGCACACAACAACAGCACCCACCCATGGGTTTGGACGCGCGTGGAGACGCGCTGTCTGAGCCATATGCATGGCACGGCGCATCAGCGCCTGGTGGTCTGTCATGTTGTGTCCTTGCTCCCATCCGGACTCTTACCGTCGGCCTCAGAATTTCACTGAGTCGGCCCCACAGCCGAAGCCGTGGGGTTCGCGGGCTATAACCGCCGGTCGGGACTTTCACCCAAACCCTGCAAGGGGTGTTTTTGCTGAACGGGTTGCCCAGCACCCGTAAGGCTATGCGGGTGGGTACTTGCTCAACAACCCCACCACGTGTCGCCAGAGGTCCATAATCGGTACGGCATCGTCGGCTGATTCCATACCGAGGATGGGAGCAAATGTGCCGGCGCCTAATCCGATTGAGATGGCCTGAATTGCCGCGGCTCGTGCGATGGAAGGGTCAATTTTCTCGATGGAAATAAATCGCGCAGTGAGTGCGTCGAGAATGGGCATGTCTTTAAAAAGGTTGCCGGTGTCGACACCTTCAAGGTCTAACCACAACACCAGCCGAACGACGGAAACAACGCGCGGATCATAAAAGTTCAAAGCTGGTTGGCCGGGTTCTGCCATGCGAACCTGGTCGGCCAATTCCTCAAACTGTTTGCGAACGACCGCGAGAAGAAGATCATTTTTTGATCCGAACCATGTGTGAACGAAGCCGTGGTTCACATCTGCTAGTTCGGCAATATCGCGCACGCCAACATCTGAATACGGGCGAGTTTGTATGAGTTCGGTGGCAGCACTAATAAGTCTGCGTTCACCTTCCGCACGTGTGATGGGCGAACGTCGCTTCGGTTTAGTTGGCTGAGTTTTTTTCTTCGTTGAGGACATCGTGGTTACCGAGAGTAGACCTTATTCCTGATTCATGACTGTTAATGGACAGTCATAGACTACTGTGGTGATGTGAAGGAAAAACAGCCTTTGGCGTGTCGATCTTTTGGGCGGACTGTGGGCCCAAGAATTAGTGTTCTCGGCGTGCTTGTTGGCTCCTCACAGCGCCTATCTCGGAAACGTCATTGTGGCTAGGAGATTCGGATTTGGGAAAAAGGCTGGCTCTGGCGAGGACGGCGCCGGCTGGATTTATGCCGACTTGTTTCTCGCCTTAATGGTGGTGGGGCTGGGTTCTGCCGTAATTACGTCGTCATCTCCTTCTGGACCATCAGCGACGACCGCACCGAAAACATTCCAATTGAGTTGTGCCGAGTTTGCCGTGCGTGTCCCTGGCAATGTTCGCGGTGGCGGTTCTCAAGTAGAAGCAGCGGTCGCATCAGAAATTGCAAAGCGGGGGTGGACCCCCGACTCGTCCAAGCCAGGTCTCGTCATTGTGATGGGTGGATTCTCTGGAAGTGAAACACCTGGTGCAGGCGATGGACGTGCAAAATCAATTCTTCCGGCACTTCGCGCATCAACCCCGTTACTTCAACAAGTAGAGATGCGAACTGCTGGTGCACGTTCCGTGCGAGTCAACGGTGCAGAAACCACCGTTGGAAGTGCCGGGTCGTATCTCATGGTCATGTATTTGTTGTTTAGTGGTCCGCCGCTCACTGAAGATTGCACTCGTTAGGAGTTCATATGCCAATGTCCGCACAAGCCCATGAAGACGCTGTTAACGCAGTTGACAAGTGGCTCACTATTTCCAAGCAAACAAACTCTCTTGGTGCAAGTGCGCGGGTCTTTGTTGACGATCTGCGCAGTAACCGCAATCAACGGGAATGGTCCCGCGTGAATGTCGAGCAGATCCTTCCGTTCAAATCTGAAACACCACGTTTGTTGCTGGTCATTCGCGCTGGCGCACTGTTCCTTCCCATTCTTCTTACATGGCTGGCATTGTCGCAGGTCATTGGGCCCTTCTCGCTGTACCTACAGAATCAGCAGAGCAGTGCCAACTTCTTGTGGTTCTGGCAGACCAATCCCGGTCATGCATTTGCAGAAGTATGGTCGCTCAGTCACGTTGCGCTGACAGACGCGGCAGTGCTTGCTTTCCTCACGGTGCTTGCCATGCGCATTACGTGGTGGGAAACATCACGTGCCGAGCGCACAGAGAACACGTACGCAGAAATGTTGTCTGCGCTGGAGTTCTACTTTGTGTCGGCTCGCGACAACTGAGCCAAAACCGCCACACTCACCAATACAAGTAGTGCGCCCACAAAGCGCGGCATGGTGAGTTGTTCATTCAAGACAGTGACTCCAATTGCAATTGAAACGACTGGCTCAATAGTGCTGAGAACTGCCGCTTCACCCGCGCCAATGCGTGATACTCCTGCGAAGAAGAACCCCATTGCCAGGATGGTGGAAATCATTGATGCCGCAAAGATGGCAATCCACCCCGTGTTATCGGTGGGCATAGTGGGTTGCGTTGCAACGTAAATGACAATGTGGGCAACAGCCGCACCAACCATGACGTATGTCAAGGAAATGAAGGCCCCAGATTTGTGCACAATCTTGCTGCTCACCAAGATGTAGCCCGAATACCAAAGGGCTGCGGCAAGCATAAGCACAACACCAATCCAAGATCCTGCTTGCACTTGACCTGCAGTAAGTGCAGTGCCGGCAACTGCAACGGCTAAGCACATCACTATTCGTGTTGATGGTGCATGGCGGAAGACAACCCAACTAGCGAGTACCACAAAGACTGGATATGAGTAGAAGATGACGGTGGCAAGGCTGATGTCTATGCGGTCAACCCCGAAGAAAAAGAAACTCGCCTGCGGTGCGTAGCCAACTGCGCCCAAGAGAAACAACCACAGTTCAAGTTTCTTTTCGGGCCGTGGTTCATGTCGTTTCTTCGTATACCGAATAAGAACCATGACGGCCGATGCAAAAACAAAACGTGCAGCAAGCATTCCAAACGGTTCGGCACCATGGTCGTAGGCGACCCGAGCAAACCATGGCAATAAGCCAAATGCGGCGCCACTGACGAGAATGTAGAAAACGCCCACAGGACAACGGTAGTGGGCGAGACAGGTCTAGCTCTGTGAGTCTTTCATTCGCTCTGCAATCGCACGGTCTCGCTTCATGACATTTCGTGCCAGAACTGTTCCCACTGTGCCAAGTCCAAGAATCATCACACCAAATGTCAGGTACTGAAGTGACCCACCGCGATCACCAGCTTGTTGTGGTTTCTTTCCGCATCCAGGTTTGGGGAGAAATCCAATGCAATCAGAGGGTTCGTTTTCTAGGTCGTAGACGAACGTTGAATCGGGTGATGCGGGAACTGTGGAGTCTGTTGCACGGACGGCAGAAAGTCCGAACGGGGAGAACGTGAGAAGAACGGCACACGTTGTTGCTGCTAGTCGGGACATACCTCCATCGTCACACGCCAAGTAGGGTGGAACAAATCATGGGAGCACAAGTCACACACAATCATGACCGTGTCTTGGTGGTGGACTTTGGCGCTCAATACGCCCAACTCATCGCCCGACGCGTGCGTGAAGCGCAGGTGTATTCCGAAATTGTTCCCCACCGCATTTCCGCAGCGGAGGTTCAAGAAAAGTCACCTCGCGCCATTATTTTGTCTGGTGGTCCGAAGAGCGTTCACGTGGATGGTGCGCCTGCGCTTGACCCCGCCATTTACGAATTAGGGATTCCCATTCTCGGCATCTGTTACGGCTGCCAGTTAGTGGCACAACAGTTGGGCGGAACCGTTGCACGAGGTGGTCGCGGAGAATATGGCCGCGCAACGATGACTCGTTCGGGAACGTCGGCTGTTCTCTCACAGAACGCGCCCGGCACTCACGATGTGTGGATGAGCCACTTCGACTATGTCAGCGAAGTTCCGACTGGCTTTGTGACCACCGCATCAACCCCCGATGCTCCACACGCAGTCATTGAAGATTCTCGACGCAAAATTTTTGGTGTGCAGTATCACCCAGAAGTAGTGCATTCATCATTTGGTCAAGAATTGCTCGTGCGTTTCCTGGTAGAGGTGGCTGGTTGCGCACAAGACTGGACAATGGCGAACATTGTTGACGACCAAATTGCTGCCATCCGCGCGCAAGTAGGGAATGAACGCGCCATCTGCGGTTTGTCTGGCGGAGTCGACTCGTCGGTGGCTGCGGCACTTGTGCATCGTGCAATTGGTTCACAACTCACGTGCGTGTATGTCGACACAGGTCTAATGCGCCGCGGTGAAAGTGAACAGGTTGTAGAAACTTTTCGACGCAGCATGGGCATTGAACTCATCCATGTTGATGCCGGCGACAGATTCTTCGAAAAGTTACAAGGCATCACCGAACCTGAAGCAAAGCGCAAAGCCATTGGTGAATTGTTCGTGCGCATCTTTGAAGAACACACTGGCGGTATCACCGATGCAAAATTTCTTGTTCAAGGCACGCTGTATCCAGACATTGTCGAAAGTGGTGGTGCCGATGGCACGGCTGCTGTCATTAAGAGCCATCACAATGTTGGTGGCCTCCCCGAAGACATGGAGTTGGAATTGTGCGAGCCATTGCGTGCACTGTTCAAAGACGAAGTACGCAAAGTGGGAATTGAACTCGGATTAGCCGACGACATTGTGTGGCGTCAACCGTTCCCTGGTCCAGGACTGGGCGTTCGCATCATTGGCGAAGTCACTCCCGACAAAGTGGCAACACTTCAACATGCCGATGAAATTGTTCGTCACGAAGTGAAAGCCGCTGGGCTTGAACGCGAAATTTGGCAGTCCTTTGCGGTGCTCGCCGACATTCGCAGTGTTGGTGTGATGGGAGACGAGAGAACCTATGGTCGCCCCATCATTATTCGTGCGGTGACAAGCGATGATGCAATGACCGCAGACTGGGCTCGCTTGCCGTATGACCTACTCGAAAAAATGTCGAATCGCATTATTAATGAGGTGCCAGGAATAAACCGAGTGGTCTACGACGTCACATCAAAACCGCCTGGCACTATTGAGTGGGAATAGCGCTCCACATAATTTTTTTCCTTGTGTTGCAAGGGATTACGCATACTTGAAGTCGCTGTTCAACATTGCACAACTACCGTGTAAGGGTCATGAATGTCACCCGTCGCCACCGGGGATCCCACAGATCCGTTCTCGCACGCATCCTGGCGGCGGCTCTACTCATTGGTGTTGTCGCATTCCCGACGTCAGCATCGGCCGACTCAATTGATGAAAAACGTCGCCAAGCAGAAGCCATTGCTGATCAGTTAGAGAGCCTGGTCGAACAATTGGACACATTGGCCGAGGATTACGCCGAGTCACTTGTTGAGCAGTCTGAATTGGCCACAGAAATTGAACAGGCGCAAGCAGATGTTGCAGCCGCAGAAGCCCAGTTGTCACAAATGCGTGGCACGTTGTACATGTCTGCTGTTACTCAATTTATGCACGGCGGTCGTAACTCAACGTTGACAAATCTGTTTGCTTCTGCGGGGGGAGTGCAAGATGCGTTGCAACGAACCCAACTCACCTCCATTGCTATGAACCAGGGTGCACTCACCACCGACTCGCTTGATGCCACCGCTACAGAACTCACAAAGAAAAAGGCCGTTCTAGAAAAGAAGCGCAAACAAGCAGAGAATGTCGCCTCGTACGTTTTGACACGTAAAGGCGCTGCAGAGTCGCTGGCAGAGAAGTATCAGCAGTTGCAATCATCTGTACAGGGAGACTTGGCAGATTTGCTGCGAGAAGAACGAGCTCGCCGCGAGCGTCAGGCACTAGAAGATGCTCAACGCGAAGCAGCCGGGTTTAAGAGCAAGTACTCATCACTTCAAAAGAAGTACGGCAACATCCCATCCGTATCGGCTCGCGCTCAAACTGCTGTTCGCGCTGCACTCTCGCAACTTGGCGTGCCCTACAGATATGGAATGAGCGCACCTGGACGGGCTTTTGACTGCTCTGGGCTCACTACGTACGCATGGGGTAAGGCCGGAGTTGGTCTTCCGCGAAACTCTCGTCGTCAATACAACGCATTGCCAAAGATTCCGAAGCAGTTCGCTCAGCCAGGCGATCTCATCTTCACTGGGTCTCCCATCCACCACGTCGGTATCTATCTGGGGAACGGAACCATGGTTCATGCCCCGCAAACAGGCGACGTTGTGAAGATTGGGCCAATTCGTTGGTGGAAGGTCGTTGGCGTCGTACGCCCGCGCTAACAGCCACTACGGTCATTCCCCATGCAGGGGATCAATGAGGAACGCGTTGAAGCGTGGCTGAACACCAACATTGAAGGCGCGCAGGGTCCGTACACCTACACATTGATTGCGGGTGGTCGCAGCAATCTCACATTCCACGTAGTCGACTCGCGCGGATTGCAGATGGTATTGCGTCGCCCACCAATGGGTCATGTTCTTGCAACGGCACACGACATGGCGCGTGAACACCGACTCATGTCTGCCGTCGGCACCACGAATGTTCCTGTGCCCCGCACACTCGGACTATGCACGGACGAGGAAGTAAATGGTGCACCGTTCTATGTAATGGCGTATGTGCCTGGCATTGTGCTCGATAGTCCAGAAAAAGGACAGCAACTGCCAGAACATTTGAGAACATCAGCATCGGAACACTTGGTTGATGTTCTTGCCGATCTTCACGCAGTAGACGTAGACGCTGTGGGGTTAGGAAACCTTGCGAAGCGTGATGGCTATGTGGAACGACAAGTCAAGCGGTGGTCAACGCAATGGGCTAATTCAAAAACTCGTGAACTTCCTGCCATTGAGGAAGTGGCGCGGTTGTTGGCGGCGCGAATTCCTCAACAACAAGGTGTTGCAATTGCCCATGGCGATTATCGGTTTGGCAACTGCTTAACAAACGTTGAGACAGGACATATCGCAGCAGTGTTGGACTGGGAGTTGTGCACACTGGGTGACCCATTGGCAGACCTTGGATACATTGGCATCTACTGGACAGACCCTGGTCAACCTATGACTCGCACCAATGATCCATCGGGACTTCCTGGCTTCTGCACATTCGACCATCTGGTGGAACGATACGCATCACGCACAGGTCGTGATGTGTCAAACATTTCGTACTACAAAGCGTTCGCTAGTTTCCGCTTGGCTGTCATTGCAGAAGGTGTGTATGCGCGTTACTTGCATGGCGCAATGGGCGATCAGGAAATTGATTTAGAACCAATGAAGTTAAGTGTTGACAATCTTGCAGAATCTGCTCTGCATGCACTGAAAGGAAGATAAGACATGGCGCTTGAAGGGTGGGAGAAAGGTTCGTTTACCGCCGCAACCTATACGCGTGATACCTACAGAAAAGGGTCAGGGCCGGTTGTCGTCGTTGTGCACGAGATTCCGGGAATTACTCCGGCCGTCGAACGATTTGCCAACGATGTGGTGAACGCAGGGTTCACTGTTGTAATGCCAGATCTTGTTGGCACGCCAGGCAAAGATGTCTCTGGTTCATACTTAGTGTCGTCCATGTTCAAGGTGTGCATTTCGAAAGAGTTCACCAATATGGCGCTGAATAAAACGTCGCCCATCATTGCGTGGTTGCGTGCACTTGCTCGCTCTCTTCACCAAGAAGTGGGAGGCAAAGGTGTTGGCGCCGTTGGCATGTGTTTTTCAGGCGGTTTCGCATTGGGCATGATGGTGGACGACATCATGATTGCGCCTGTGTTATCCCAGCCGTCGTTGCCATTTGCAGTGGGGAAGACTCGTGGCGCTGACCTCAACCTGTCTCCTGATGATGCAGCAGTCATCGCTGAGCGCGCAGCAGGTGGGTGTCAGGTGCTTGGCTTGCGGTTCGACCAAGACAAACTTGTGGGCGACAGGTTTGCATCGTTGCGTTCACTTCTTGGCGACTCTTTTATTGCCGTGGAAATACCATCACAATCTGCCAAAGATCACAGTGTTCTTACCGAACAGCGTCACGAGCCAAGTGTTCAGCAGGTTTTGGAATTCTTTAGTGCAAAACTGAAATAGCTATCGAGGGCCGCCATCAATAGGTAGAAGCGTGCCCGTGGTGTAACTGCTGGCATCGCTGGCTAAGTACAACGCTGCTCCAACAATCTCGTGCGGCTCGCCGCCACGTTGCAACATGTAAGCCGCACGTGCACGAATTTGAAATTGTTCCATGTCCCATGCCTTCGAGATATCTGTCAGAAACGGACCCGGTACAAGGCAGTTCACTCGCACATGTGGCGCAAATGTTCGTGCGAGCCCCATGGTGAGATTGTTGACGGCGGCTTTTGCTGCCCCGTACACCACTTCATTCGGTGATGGGCGAGTGCTGGCAATAGACGACACGTTAATGATGGACCCTCCACGAACAGACCCATCATCGCGCGGAGTTGTCATGTGCGCACCAATAAGTGCCGACAACCGAAAAGGACCTTTGAGATTGACGCCCAATACTTTGTCGTAGAGCTCTTCGCTGACATCAACAAGCGATGAATACAGCGGGGACATTCCAGCGTTGTTCACCAAGATGTCGATGTGCCCAAATTCGGCAATAGCAGTTTCTGCAAGACGTCCTGCATCGTCCCACGATGCAGCGTGGTAGCCAATGGCAAGCGCACGCCGACCCAACGCGCGCACTTCGTTTGCAACAACTTCGCAATTTTCAATTTTGCGACTAGCCACAACAATGTCTGCACCATGTTCAGCAAACGCAAGGGCCATTTCGCGACCAAGTCCGCGACTGCCACCAGTGATGATGGCAGTGCGGCCTTCTAGAGAAAAAAGATCTGTCGTGCTCATTGTGTTTCCTTTGCGCGGTAGTCGGGATGAGAAAAAGATGTGATAAGTGATGAGAGAGAAGTGTTTCCTCCGTCGAGAAGGTGACGCGCAAGCAAACCCTTTGCTGCTTTTGCATTATGGCCACCGACAACCGCGCCCTTCTTCGACACAAGGTCCACATGTACGACATTTACAAGAACGTCCCAGTCGAATGCGTTTTTGTGCTCTTGCGGCAACAAGTCCACCACCACTGTTTTTTTAACAGCCGATGCCAGTGCCGCAGTGAGGTCATCGCGCCACCACGTGGAAACAAGACCAAGATTCGACAGCCGTGCACCCATCTTCAGGCGGTAGTCGGGCAACGGGTCGTCGGCGCGAACAAGACCGGCAAGTCCAGACGGAACAAAAATTCTCTTCACATACGCGGTTCGAGTTGTGGCTGCAACCGATGCGAGATGGAGGTGGTCCCACACCACACCGGTGTATCGCTGCCATGCAGGAAGAGTGGCGGCACCAACAAGACAGAGATTGCACGCTTGTGCGTGTTCAAGGTAAGCACCTTTCACCCCCAATAGTTTCGGATCTCCGCCCTTTGCCATCTTCAATGCGCGGACAACATCGGCACGAAACTCACCTAACTCGCCACCGAAAACACCCGCATCACATTTCCAGGGCTTCTGCGTGTTGCCGCCCTCGGCCTTGCCTTCTGAGGGGGGCAGGAGAATGACAAAAGGTGTTGCTCCCATAGTGTCTAACCCCCTTGTTTGCTCCTACGCTATGCGTATGCGAGTACACGTTGATTCATCCAAGTGCCAGGGCCACAACCGCTGTTATGCGTTAGCCCCCGAATTGTTCGATGTAGACGATCTTGGTAACGCCTTTGAGTTGAACGACGGAGTAGTTCCTGCCGCACTTGAAGACAAGGCACGTTTGGCTGTTGCCAACTGCCCAGAGTTTGCAATCACAATCGAAGACTGAGATAAAGGATTCCCCCCCATGACTGACACCGTCTACGGCCCCGTTACAGACTGGGCAACCGACTTCGACCACGGCGCACCTGAATACAACGCCAACATCCATCAAATTTGGGACGACCTCAAAGCAGCAGGTTGCCCTATTGCACATACCGAGCGTTACGGCGGTGTGTGGTTGCCTCTCACACACGACCTGGTGAAGGAAATTGCGTACGACCCCACTCGCTTCTCAAGCCTCACTCCTGTTGTTCAGCAGTTGAAGCCAAGTCAGGCTCGCGAGCTTGACCCCGATGCGTTGGGTGCACCAATTGGGCCGGTACCACCAATTTCTTCCGATCCTCCATTCCACGCAGATGCGCGCCGAATTCTTTTGCCTGCATTTTCGCCAAAGCAGATCGATCCATGGCGCAGCGAAGTAGAACAAATCTGCAACAAGCTCATCGACGACATGGGCGATGCAGACATCATCGACGCCGCTGTGCAATACACCCAGCACATCCCAGTGCTCGTTGTTGCTCAAATGGTTGGTTTGCCTTTGTCCGATGCCGATCGTTTCCGCAGTTGGGTCGACATGGTTCTCGGTGGAATTGGCGCAGAACGAAACGAAGAGCGTCTTGCACAGTTTGAGGCAATGGATGCATACCTCACCAAGCACATTGAAGATCACATCGAGAATCCTCGCGATGACTTAACGACATACCTGCTGAACTCTGAAATCTTCGGCGAGAAGCTGTCCCCACGTCACGTGTTCGGAACAATCTTGCTGTTGATCATCGCCGGAATCGACACCACGTGGAGTGGTATTGGTTCTTCGTTGTGGCACCTCGCGTCAAACCCAGTCGATCGTCGACGCCTTGTTGAGAATCCGGAGAAGATTCCAACTGCTGTCGAAGAATTCCTGCGTGCATATGCACCCGTCACCATGGCTCGCATGGTCACAGACGACATGGAATTCCACGGCGTCCACATGAAGAAGGAAGATCGTGTTCTTCTTCCGTTCCCTGCGGCAAACCGCGACGAGAAGCAATTTGCTAATCCCGCAGTTGTCGACATTGAACGTGAAGAAAACCGTCACGCCGCCTTTGGTCTCGGAATTCACCGTTGCATTGGTTCAAACCTTGCTCGTTTGGAAATGAACGTGGCAATTGAGGTTTTCCTCAAGCGCTTCCCAGATTTCGAACTCGACAACTCTGAACAAGTCACGTGGAGCTCTGGCCAGGTTCGCGGTCCTCGCAACTTGCCATTCCGCATCAACGTACGCGCGTAATCACTCACGCATACCCGTCGCGACACAGCCCAGTCGTACAATGGCGGGGTCATGACGCAGCCACATTCCGCATTGCCTGGGGACAGCATCCCGCTTAACCCAGAGCAACAAGATGCGGTGTATCACCCCGGCGGTCCACTCTTGGTGGTTGCCGGCGCTGGGTCGGGCAAGACTCGTGTGCTTACACAACGCATTGCGTGGCTTATCTCTGAAGGAATTCATCCGCAGAGCATTTTGGCCATTACGTTCACCAACAAAGCCGCCGAAGAAATGCGTCATCGCGTTGCCGATCTTGTGGGTGGTGTGTCGCGCAGCATGTGGGTCACAACATTTCACAAGGCGTGTGTTCGAATCCTTCGTCAACACGCCGAAGCACTCGACTATCCGAAGCAATTCACTATTTACGACTCGCAAGATTCAAAACGGCTTGTGGGTTATGTCATTCGAGATATGGGGCTCGACCCCAAGAAGTTTCCTGCAAATGCGTCGCAAGCCCGCATCAGTTTGTGGAAGAACGAATTAATTGATCCCACTAAAGCGTTCGACACGGCCGAGCACATTGCTGCACGTCGTCACGCCGAGATTTATCGCGAGTACCAGGCTCGATTAGTGCGTGCGGGCGCTATGGATTTTGACGATCTGTTGGTCAATGTTGTCCGCCTGTTTGAGAAGTATCCCGATGTGTTGCGTTACTACCAAGAACGATTCCAACACATCCTTATTGACGAATTTCAAGACACCAACCAAGCCCAGAACCGCATTGTTCTGTTGTTGGGAGAGCTGCACAAAAACGTGTGCGTGGTGGGCGATAGCGACCAAAGCATCTACAAGTTTCGCGGTGCAGACATGCGCAATATTGAAGACTTTGAAAGCGCATTTGGTGAAGCAACTGTCGTCATTTTGTCGCAGAACTATCGAAGCACTCAAACAATTCTCACTGCAGCCAATGCTGTTATATCTCAGAACGTAGGACGCCGACCAAAAGAATTGTGGACATCAGCCGGAGACGGCGAACAAATTGTTCGCTATTACGCCGAAGATGAGTACGACGAAGCGTCATGGGTTTCTACAACTGCACGTGATCTGCACAACAACGACGGTCGTTCATGGGGCGACATCGCTGTCATGTATCGCACCAATGCGCAAAGCCGTGCTATTGAAGAAGCCTTAATGCGTGCAGGTACTCCGTACAAAGTGGTGGGCGGAACCAAGTTTTACGATCGTCGCGAAGTAAAAGATGCAATTGCTTATTTGAAAGCGGGTGCAAATCCACTCGACGAAATCAGCATTAAACGTGTGCTCAATGTGCCGAAACGTGGAATTGGCGACACAAGTATTGGCAAAGTCGATTCTTTCGCGGCCGAACACGGAATTTCATTTATTGACGCCATGCGACGAACTTCCGAAGCCGGTGTTGGTGGGTCTGCAGCAAAAGGAATTGCGTCGTTTGTTGCTCTTGTTGATTCCATGAATGCGTCGTTAGCAGATGGCCCCGCGGCACTTTTGGAACTTGCAATGAACAACAGCGGATACCTCACAGAGTTAGAAGAAGAAGACACGGTGGAAGCCGCTGGACGTCTTGAAAACATCTCTGAACTCATCGGATCCGCTGCGGAATACACCCAGGTCGACGAATTCCTTGAACAGGTTGCGTTAGTCGCCGACACCGACGATTTAGACGGCGAAAATCACATTGTCCTCATGACTCTGCACTCTGCCAAGGGTCTCGAATATCCCGTGGTGTTCTTGGTGGGTTGCGAAGAAGGAATTTTCCCGCACAGTCGTGCACTCACCGAACCAGCAGAACTAGAAGAAGAGCGGCGTCTTGCATACGTAGGTCTTACGCGCGCTCGCGAGCGGCTCTACGTTTCTCACGCATGGCATCGCATGTTGTTTGGTCAATCCCAGTACAACCCACCATCACGCTTCTTGGCTGAAATTCCGCTCGAATTATTCGATCGCCAAGGCAATGTCGATTCAGGTTCCGACCACGGCCGTAGTTATGGGCGCACGCCAGGAGACTGGCACGATGCAGAACTACCGTCCTATCGACGTCGTAACGACGATGAACCTGAAGGTCGCACTTTTGGAGCGAAACGGGCAGAACGTGCCGTTCGTGCACCAGCAAAACCACGCAATACCGAGCACCTCGAAGGGCTAAAAGCTGGAGACGATGTGGAACACGCAGTATTTGGCGAAGGTGTTGTCATTGAAATCAAAGGAACTGGCGAGAAAGCAGAAGTTACGGTCCGCTTCCGTGACAGGGGCACCAAACATCTTGCGTTGGCATGGGCGCCGCTAAAGAAATTGTCATGAAGTACGCCGAATAAGCCACGGAGTAGTAAAAAGGAAGGCATGAAGGCAGCGATTCTCATCGAAAGTCTCACCGGAAATACGTGGAAAGCGGGCGAACTCATCGCCGCAAATCTGCAACAAGAGAACTGGTCCATTACGGGCTTGTCTGCGGTGAAGTCACCCGACCATGCATCTATCCAAGAAGCTGACACGGTCATCGTGGGTACATGGGTGCACGGACTTTTTGTTGTTGGTCAAGCGCCATGGGCTGTCGATCGCCTTCGCGCGCTTCCTGCAATGTCGGGAAAGAAAGCAGTTGCGTTCTGTACGTTCGCCCTCAATCCAGGTAAGTCACTCGACGTTATGACAAACACTTTGTTGTCGCGCGGCGCAGAGGTTGTAGGTGGGCTTGCACTTCACCGCGGAAAACTTTCCGAACACGCCGAAGAGTTTGCAATTCGTTTGGTTGATTCAGTAGGTGCGCGTTAACACCACTACGGCAGTGTGGGTGTAGTAACACCACGCAAGTCCACATACAGCGTCTTGCGGTTTTCAACAATGGGCCGAACCGCCGCGGGCAACTGAAGGTCGTCCACAGTGAGGGTGCGACCTTCGCAGTCGGTGAACTCGCGTGATCCTTGTTCGTGGGTAACCAAACACGTGGCATCGCGGTCGGCGGGGTACCCGTAGTACACGCGCCACCCAACAGCGGGGTCGTTACCTGTGTGGTCAAGAACTATGGAGCGCACGCCATCGGGGCTCTTGAGGTCGGGGAACAAGAGCGGGCCGTCTTTGGCTACTGACTTGGCCAAGGGTTCTACCTTGCCCACCTCGAACACCTTGTTGGCCACGGCATCAGTGGGATCTGCACGATTGTTGATGGTTCCCGCTACCACCCATAGGCCTGCAAAAAACAGCACGAAAAACACAATGCCACCCAAAACAGGCACAATGGCTCTGGCGAGGGGGGAGCGTAAGCGGGGGGTTTCCATATCCCCCATTGTGGCGGGTTGGTGGACGAGTGCCTGTTCGGCGTAGGGTTTCTTTTCTGTGAAGCGCCCCTACCGAGTTGTTGTTGCCAAGCCAGGTCTCGATGGTCATGACCGTGGAGCCAAGACCATTACCCGTGCTCTTCGTGACCACGGCTTCGAAGTCATCTACACCGGGCTCCATCAGACCCCTGAGCAGATCGCAGAGACTGCCATGCAGGAAGATGCGGATGCTGTTGGCTTGTCACTACTTTCAGGCGCTCACAACACGCTCTTCCCACGTGTCATGGAAGAACTTGGAAACCGCGACTTGGCTGACATTCTTGTTTTTGGTGGCGGAGTCATTCCCGATGCCGACGCGCGCATTTTGCGTGAACAAGGTGTTGGCAACATCTTCGGACCAGGTTCGTCATTGAAAGCCATTTGTCAGTGGCTTGAAGAAGAACTCGACAACCGCGAATAGAAATACACGGAGTAATTCATGGACCTCTTTGAGTACCAGGGCAAGCAGTACTTTGCCCGTTTCGACATCCCCGTATCAAAGGGAGACGTTGCACACACTGTTGACGAAGCAGTGAAGGCAGCCGACATGGCTGGATATCCAGTTGTTGTGAAGGCTCAGGTGCAAGTAGGTGGACGCGGTAAGGCTGGCGGCATCAAGCTGGCAAACAATGCCGACGAAGTGCGCACACACGCCGGAAACATCTTGGGCATGGACATCAAGGGTCATGTGGTGAAGCGCGTATGGGTGGAGAACGCAAGCGACATTGCCGAGGAGTACTACGCATCGTTCACGCTTGACCGTGGCGCAAAGAAGCACTTGCTCATGTTGAGCAAGGAAGGTGGCGTAGAAATTGAAGAAGTCGCCGCCAAGAACCCATCAGCAATACTTATGTTGCACATCAATCCAGTCGATGGTCTCTCCGCTGCTGGTGCAATGAAGGCTGCAGTCGATGCGAAGATTCCCCAGAACGCACAACAAGGTGTTGCCGACATCTTGGTGAAGTTGTACCGCTGCTTTACAGAGGGCGACTGCGACTTGGCAGAAATCAACCCACTTATTCTGAAGCCAACAGGCGAAGTGCACGCGCTTGACGCGAAAGTCAGCCTTGACGCGAACGCAGATTTCCGTCATCCAGAATGGGAAGAGTTCAAGGCAACCGAAGAACTTGACGCTCGCGAAAAACTTGCGCGCGAAAAGGGTCTTCAATACATCGGTCTCGACGGATCAGTCGGAATCATCGCCAATGGTGCCGGACTTGCAATGAGCACGCTTGACGTGGTGAACCAGGTTGGTGGCACCGCGGCAAACTTCTTAGACATTGGTGGCGGCGCGAACGCAGACCTTATGGCTGGTGCGCTTGAAGTCATTAACTCCGACCAGAACGTGAAGAGCATTTTCATCAACATCTTCGGTGGAATTACGCGTGGAGAAGAAGTGGCTAAGGGCATCGTTGAAGCGCTCAGCCGTGTCGATCTACGTGCACCAATCGTTATTCGTTTGGACGGAACTAACGCTGAAGAAGGACGTTCCATTTTGGCGAATGCCGGAATCCCCGAATCAAAGCTCACCAGTAAGCCAACAATGCTCGAGGCCGCACGCGCCGCAGTGGCACTCGCAAAGTAAGGACCAACGTCATGGCAATTTTCGTAAATCAAGACACCAAAGTCATCGTGCAGGGCCTCACCGGTGGTCAAGGAAAGTACCACGGACTTCGTAACAAGGCATACGGCACGCAGGTCGTTGCTGGCGTTACACCGGGCAAGGGCGGCACCGATGTTGAAGGTATTCCGGTGTACAACAGCGTTGCCGAAGCAGTCGCTGCAACGGGTGCAACTGCATCGTTCGTCACCGTGCCACCCAAGGCTGCATCTGCTGCAATTCTTGAAGCTGCAGCAGCAGGAATTTCATTCATCGTGTGCATCACTGAAGGAATTCCCGCACAAGACGAAGCTCGTACATACAACACACTCGTTCGTGATTTCCCCAATGTTCGTCTGCTTGGTCCGAACTGCCCAGGAATTATCAGTCCAGGCAAATGCAACATCGGTATTACCGCTGGTGAAATTGCAGAACTTCCATCCGCGAGTGGTCCAAACGTTGGCATCGTGTCTCGTTCCGGAACACTGACGTACCAGGCTCTCTACGAACTCAAGCAACGCGGAATTGGCGTTTCTACATGTGTTGGTATTGGTGGAGACCCCGTACCTGGAACGTCGTTCATCGATTGCTTGCGTGAATTCCAAAACGATCCGGAAACGCACGCCATCATCATGATTGGTGAAATTGGCGGCTCTGCTGAAGAAGAAGCAGCAGAGTTCATTAAGGCCAATGTCACAAAGCCCATGTCTGCCTACATTGCTGGTGTTACTGCACCTGCCGGAAAGAAAATGGGCCATGCGGGCGCAATCGTTTCTGGTGGCAAGGGCACAGCGCAGGGCAAAATGGATGCGTTGCGCGATGCTGGTGTGAAAGTGGGCCAAAACCCCACCGAAGCTGGCGAGCTCATGGCTGAAATTGTCGCTGGGCTGCGCTAAGTGCCGCGCGCACTTCTTTCCGTATACGACAAGACCGGAATCGTTGAGTTTGCCTCAGCGCTTCACGCGTTGGGCTGGACCCTTGTTTCTAGTGGCGGCACTGCCGACACTCTCTCCAAAGCGGGCGTTCCTGTCACAGATGTTGCAGAAGTAACGGGTCTTTCACCCATTCTCGACCATCGTGTTGTCACGCTTCATCCGAAAATTCATGGCGGCATTTTGGCCGACCGTGACAAGTCGCAACATCTCGATGAATTGGAACAACACGGCATCGACGAAATTGATCTCGTCGTCGTCAATTTATATCCGTTCGGATCACAACCGAGCGTTGAACTCATTGACATTGGCGGTCCGGCAATGGTTCGTGCAGCTGCGAAAAACTTTGCACATGTTGGTGTCGTTGTAGATACAGCCGATTATGCCGACGTCGTTGAGATGATTGAAGGCGGATACTTCGGTATCTCAGCACGTCGCGTGTTGGCACAAAAAGCGTTTCGAATTACTAGTGCGTATGACGCCGCCATTGCATCGTGGCTAGCCGACGAAAGTCCTGACCGTGCAAGTGCCACCGTGCCACCAATACTCACCATGGTTGCCGAACGTGCCGAAGTATTGCGTTATGGCGAAAACCCACATCAAACGGGTGCGCGTTATCGACTGCCTGGAGTTGAGAGTTGGTGGGACTCCGCGGTGCAATTGAACGGCAAAGAGATGTCGTATCTCAACGTGTTAGACACGGAAGCTGCATGGCAATTAGTGAGTGCGTTCGACCGGCCTGCCGCAGTTGTGGTGAAGCACGCCAACCCATGTGGGGTTGCACTTGCCCCCACCATCTTTGACGCCTACACCCGCGCTCATGCCGCAGACCCCGTGAGCGCCTTTGGCGGAATTATTGCTGTGAATGGCGAAGTGAACGAGGCAACGGCGAAAGAAATCGCACAAATCTTTACTGAAGTTGTTATTGCGCCATCTTTTACCGCAGAAGCACTTGAAATCTTGTGTGCAAAAGAGAACCTTCGTTTGATTGAAGCAGTAGCACCATTCCACTCGATGGCTATCAATGTTCGTTCTATTGATGGTGGCTTATTAGTGCAACAAGTTGATGAAGTAGACGAACCGCTCGACGACTTCACGGTGGTTACCGAACGCGCACCAAACGATGTTGAATGGCAAAACTTGTTGTTGGCCTGGCAAACAGTGGCAGCCACATGGAGCAACGCAATCGTCTTGGCGAACAATGATGTCGTTGTCGGTATCGGTGGCGGTCAGCCAAACCGAGTCGATGCGGCTCGTATTGCAATTGGTCGTGCTGGCGAGTCTGCGCGCGGTTCTGTAGCGGCAAGCGATGCGTTCTTCCCATTCGGCGATACGGTCGAAGAGTTGGCCGCCGCAGGCGTCACTGCCATTATCCAACCCGGTGGCAGTGTGCGGGATTCTGCATCCATCTCGGCGGCCAACACTCACGGCATTGCCATGGTGTTCACCGGAACCCGCCACTTCCGTCACTAACGAAGTCGTAGACTGCACAAATGGCACGTATCGGAGATCTTCTGGCCGCAGGCCGCACGTTCTCGTTCGAGTTCTCGCCCCCTAAGTCCGCTGCCGGATCCATGTCTCTTGGGCGCACTATTGCTGAACTAGAGCCCTTGGCTCCATCGTTTGTCTCGGTCACCTACGGTGCAGGCGGGTCCACCCGCGAGCACACCCGCGACACCGTTTTGTGGGTAAAGAAAGAAACGAACGTTCCGCCCATGCCGCATCTCACGTGTGTTGGTCACACGCGACAAGAAATCACCGACATCATCTCCACCTATGTAGAGGCTGGAATTGAAAATGTGTTGGCACTTGCTGGTGACCCTCCAAAGAATCCTGGCGACGCAGCGCCAAGTGATTTCACCTACGCCCTTGAACTGGTCGAACATTTGCGCACCATTAGCGATGTCGGAATCGGTGTGGCTGCACATCCGGAAGGTCACCCACGGTCTCGAGACTTGGCAACAGATCGTCGACATCTAGCCGAGAAATTGCGAGTGACCGACTTTGCCACCACGCAGTTCTTTTTCGATATCGACCATTACTTGTCGCTCGTCAACGACCTGGCCGATCTTGGTGTAACGAAGCCAGTAGTGCCAGGCATCATGCCCGTTACAAATATTGCGCAAGTTGAACGCATGGCTGAATTGTCCGGCGCGGCATTTCCGTCGTGGTTACGAGAAAAGTTGGAAGCAGGAAAGACTGCTGAAGAAGTTCGTCAAATAGGTGTCGATGCTGCAACTGAGTTGTGCGCTCAACTGCTTGAAGCGGGCGCACCAGGTTTGCATTTCTACACGTTGAACAAGTCAACAGCCACGCGGGAGATCTACGCCCAATTGGGCCTTCCGGTTGCATAACCCTCGTTTATGAGTACGTCAGACCTTCAGAACCTGAATAGTGGAACGCCCGCGTGGGGAACTCGACGCGGTCCCGTTGTTCCGTATGTCCCTGGCCTCGACGGACTTCGTGCACTCGCTGTTCTCGCTGTCATCGTCTACCACGCAAACCGCGAATGGCTTGGTGGCGGTTTTCTTGGCGTTGAAGTGTTCTTTGTTATCTCGGGCTACCTCATCACATTGTTGCTTATTGCAGAGCGTGAACGTGTTGGCACTGTGTCGCTGGGAAATTTCTGGTTGCGTCGCGCGCGCCGATTGTTACCCGCGTTGTTCACGCTTCTTATCGGAACAATTACCTACTGTGCACTCTTTGATTCCGACAGGCTTGGCAAATTGCGCGGCGATGTTGTGGCCGGAGTTCTCTATGCATCCAACTGGTTCCAGGTGTGGACGGGTTCGTCGTACACAACGGCGTCAGAATTTGCACCACTTCGACATTTGTGGTCTCTTGCGGTGGAAGAGCAGTTCTACATCATCTGGCCCGTCGTTATGTATGTGTTACTTCGCCGCCTGGGAAGCAAAACCCTCCCCGTTATTGGGCTTTTCTTCACTGCATTGGCAGCCGCCGTGGCTGTTTACACAGCAATGGTGTTCCGAGCTGGCCCCATTGATACGCAGGCAAAAACGCCCGACCAATACATGGAGATCTTTGGTCAAACAGTGTTGCGTACCGACTTTTTGTACCTAGGCACTCTCACTCGCGCTACTGGCTTATTGCTTGGTGCAGCACTTGCAACATTGTGGAGACCATGGGCTATTCGTCGTGGTCGTGCTGGCTCAAACGCAAACGGATTAGACGTGATGGGAGTTCTGGCCCTCGCATCACTTGCATGGATGTGTTGGAAGTTCCGCGAAGTTGTTCTTGTAGAAAATGTCGGAACAGAGGCCTACGCATTGCTGTATCGCGGTGGTCTTGTGCTGGTGGGAATAGCAACTGTTGTCGCTATTGCCACGGTGACGCATCCACGTTCACGACTTGGCAAATACGTGGTGGGCACGCCAATTCTGGTGTGGATTGGCAAGCGTTCTTACGGTTTGTACCTGTACCACTGGGTTATTTTCCAGGCGTATCGCAAGAGTGCAGGTGTGGCACTGAACGCCCAAGAGTTCATTGCTCTCATGGCAATCACATTGGTGATTACTGAAGCGTCGTATCAATTCATTGAAACACCTATTCGCACAGGTCGAGCACGTGAAGCATGGGTGGCATGGCGCTCGAACGGCAGGGGTTTTCGCGGGCCACTTCCCGTTATCGGAGCAACACTTGCAGTCATTCCATTGTTCTCTGTGGTCAGCATGGTGGGCGCAAAAGTTATTGAAGACGATGTCACGTCGAATCTTGATGACAACGAAGGTGCTGTTGTCACGATTCCTTCTTCCACGTTGCCCAGCGCAACAACAGGTGCTCCAGTTGCCACCACCACGGTTCCTGCAAAGAAAATAGATGTTCTTGCTGTGGGCGACTCTGTCATGTTGGGGTCTGCGCGAAAACTCACTGCGCGTGGTCTTCTGGTGAATGCTGAAAAGAACCGCCAAGTGCTCGAAGCTCTTCAGGTGTTTAACTACTACCGGTCCATTAATGAACTTGGCGAAAACGTAGTAATTCACCTTGGAACAAATGGCACGACAAAAGAAGCAACTTTCGACCGAATTCTGAGACCATTGTCAGACGTCGACAGGGTGTTAGTTCTTACAGTCCGCGTGCCTGGTCGTGAGTATCAGAACATCAACAACAAGATCATTAATGCTCTTCCGTTGAAGTATCCGAATGTCACAATTCTCGATTGGCTGGAGTATTCAAAGCCTCACAAAGATTGGTTCGCATCCGACGGAATCCACCCCAATTCGCTGGGTCAGGACCAATACGTCGACTTCATTCTGAAGGGTCTTGGCCGCTAGTTCTGGGGCATTTCGCCCCGTCTGCATTGGGTCAATGGACGCTCCCGTGCCTACGCTTATGGCATGACAACTCCCGTTCGTATTGCCGTCACCGGTGCAGCCGGCCAAATCGGCTACAGCCTCCTTTTCCGTATTGCCTCTGGCGCAGTGTTTGGCCCAAACACTCCTGTCGTCTTGCAACTTCTTGAAATCACTCCGGCGCTCGGAGCCCTAGAAGGTGTTCGCATGGAACTCGACGACTGTGCGTTCCCGCTTCTTGCTGGTGTTGTGTGCACAGACAATGCTGAAACAGCTTTCGGAGATGCTGACGCTGCATTCCTGGTTGGCGCAATGCCGCGCAAAGATGGCATGGAGCGCGGAGATTTGCTCAGCGCAAACGGCGGAATTTTTAAGCCACAAGGTCAAGCACTTGCTGCCGCTGCAAAGAAGGATGTGAAGGTTCTTGTTGTTGGTAACCCAGCAAACACCAACGCACTCATCGCAATGAACAATGCAAAGGGTCTCGATCCACGTCGTTTCACCGCTATGACTCGCCTCGACCACAACCGTGCACTTACACAGTTGTCCACCAAGGTAGGAAAGCCTGTCACCGACATTAAGAAGATGACCATTTGGGGCAACCACTCCAGCACGCAGTACCCAGACCTTTTCCATTGTGAAGTGGGCGGTCAGAATGCGGCGCAACTTGTGAACGACCAAGCATGGTTAGAAAACGATTTCATCGCCACCGTTGCAAAGCGCGGCGCAGCAATTATTAAGGCTCGCGGTTTGTCGTCTGCTGCATCGGCAGCAAACGCAGCCATTGACCACATGCATTCGTGGGCCATGGGAACTCCCGCAGGCGACTGGGTGTCGATGGCAATTCCATCCGATGGCAGCTACGGCGTACCAGAGGGCATCATCTCGTCTTTCCCCTGTGTGTGCAAAGACGGTGAGTACAGCATCGTTCAGGGTCTCGACATCGACGACTTCAGCCGGGCACGCATCGATGCGTCTGTTGCAGAACTCGTCGAAGAGCGTGACGAAGTAAAGAAGCTCGGCCTTATCTAATGAATCCGGCGGCACTGGTCAATACAGATCGGTGGCCGTTAGAAAGCGACGCAGTCATTGCGCCGCTAAAGCAACAGTTTCAGGCGGAACACATTGCAATTTTGCCCGGATTCATTCGAGAAGAAGCGCTTACACAACTTGTTCAAGAGTGTGACGAACTAGCAACAATTGCATATCACACCGACAACAATGCCAATCTCGACGTTGTTGCATACGACCAGTTTCCTGCGCATTCTTTGATTCGCGCTCTCTACGAGTGGGACCCTCTTATGGAATTTGTTGCGCGTGTCTTGGGTCACGATTCGCTATTTCGCTACGCAGATCCGTTCGGCGCACTCAACTTATCGGTCATGCGTGATGGGCACATGTTGGGCTGGCATTTCGATCAAACAGATTTCGTTGTCAGTATCGCGCTACAGCCTTCACTTAACGGTGGGCATTTCGAGAATGTGCCCATGATCAGAAGTCAGAACGATGACAACGCCGATGTTGTTGCGGCGGTTCGTGCGGGGGAGAGACCCGATCTCGTGCGAACAGAGCCAATGGCGCCAGGAACATTGATGATTTTCAACGGCCGATGGAGTTATCACCGCGTGACAACAGTGCACGGTGATGTGCCACGACATGTTGCGTTACTTGCATACGACACCAAGCCCGGAACCGATTCAAACGATGAATTGAAGTTGGCTCGGTATGGGCGGTTGCCCGTATGACTGACGACGTCATGTTGATCGGCGAAGGATTCGCAGGCGACGGAGTGAATGCAGCTCATGTCAATATCGTGATGGGTCCGCGTAGCGGCCCAGTGGGAACTGCATGGGCAACAGCGCTCGCTACGCCATCCACCGGACACGTTCCATTTGTTGCAGTGGCGGCGCCAGGCATTCCTCTTCGACCTTTCACATTGTTTGTGAACAAAGCAGCAATTGAAAATGATCAACATGGCCAACTCACATGGGGCGCCGCACAAGCAGGACTCGCGGCCGGCATGGGCAGTGCACACAAGACCTTTGCTTTTCGCGGGAGGGAAGACTTCGTGGTGATTGCCGCGATGTGGGTAAACCCAGCTGCCGACAACGAGGAATCTGTCTTTAACAACAATCGCGATGCCACCGTGGCGGCTATTGCAATGTGTTCCATGTTTGCCCATGCCTCAGCGGCCGACATTGAGGCGATGCTTTCGCCCTCTAACCCGTACTTTCGGAATTAGGCCTCCAAAGTTGCGCACGGGGATTCCATCTGATTGAATACCTGACAAAACAAGTCGGAATTATCAGGAATCTCCCTTATGTCAACCACGCAGCCAGAAACCTCACAGGCGCATCAGCACTTCAGCGTTGGCATTCAGACAGCCCCTGAGAGCCCTCTGAAGGCTCGCCAGTGGACCGTAGGCGTCTTGGTTGCACTCGGAGTGAGTGTGCTGGCTGTGGTCAGCCTGGCGTTCGGTAGTAACGCCGATGCGTCGTCAGGCGGAACTCCCGACGCTCACGCTGTGTCGCGTTAAGCCGACCTACACGTATTCGGTGTTAGTGCGCACCGCGGTGAATGCGGAATCGAGCGCGCCAAAGACGGGGGCACAGTCAACAATGCGTTGGGTGTCGCCACTGACACGCACAAGACCTTTAATGAAGAGTTCCTGCGCCGGAACTTTTTCGGTAGCGATGTCAACCGACGAAGCCCACGATTGCTCCATGCGCACATCTTCTTGCGGCGCAGGGCCCGGACCAAACGATGCAACACCATCGCCCACTTGTAAGTGATACATGACTGTGCCTTCAGGGCCGTCGGTGACAACTTGAGTAACGCCAATAGACATTGACTGGGCAAGTGTTGCCAAAGATTCCGACGCAGCCACTTCGGCTTGCATGGCTTCAATCCATTCGAGACTGAGATAACGCATGGTCACAGTCTGCCTAGCGACAGGTGAAGATGCGACATGTTTGAACAGGAACCCACCAATGCAAAAGGGCCCGAGCATTTCTGCCCGAGCCCTTTCGACGAAGAGTGAATTACAGGTTGGCCGTAAGAGTTGCGCTCTGGCGGCTGGAACGAATAACCGATGCTGCAAGAACCACGGTGGCAACCGCAGCAATTACAAGACGGGTTCCGTCCTTGTCCTGGTTCGAGATGATTGCAGGAAGAATCAACAATGAAACAAGGTTCATCACCTTGATCAATGGGTTGAGTGCTGGACCTGCTGTGTCTTTGAATGGGTCACCAACGGTGTCAGCAATAACTGCTGCCTTGTAAGGCTCTGAACCCTTACCACCATGGTTTCCGTCTTCGATGTACTTCTTCGCGTTGTCCCATGCACCACCTGCATTGCTGAGGTAGTTCGCCATGAGCTGGCCGGTGAGGATGACAGCAGCAAGGAATCCACCAAGTGCTTGCCAACCGATTCCAAATCCAACAATGACGGGCGTGAGCACTGCGAGAAGAGCTGGTGTTGCCAACTCACGCAGTGATGCTTCTGTACAGATGTCGATAACCGGACCGTATTCAGGCTTCTTTGTTCCTGCCATGATTCCGCCATCGCGGAACTGGTTACGAACTTCCTGAACAACAACACCAGCTGTACGGCCTACGGCGCGAATAGAAAGTGCGGAGAACAAGAATGGCACTGCACCACCGATGAGAAGACCAATGAAGATCTTCGGGTCGGCGACGTTGATGGCCAATTCTTTTGCCTTGAACACACCATCGGCAAGGCTCTCGGCTTCAATGCCGAGTTCCGTACCAGCGGTTTCAATGAACGATGCAAACAATGCAACTGCAGCAATAACTGCAGAACCGATTGCGAAGCCCTTTGTGACAGCCTTGGTGGTGTTACCCACTGCGTCAAGGCTGACCATGATGCGCTCTGGTTCACCGTGGAACTCGCCCGACATTTCTGCAATACCTGCAGCGTTGTCGGATACCGGACCGAAGGTGTCTTCAGAAACGATGACGCCTGTTGTTGCAAGCATTCCCATGCCGCACAATGCGACCAGGTAGAGCGAGAAGGTGAGGTTTCCGCCACCAAGACCAAGCGCAACACCAATTGCAACAGCAATTGCAACTACTGCATACACGCTTGATTCAAGGCCATATGCCGTACCCGACAAGATTGCGGTTGCTGGACCAGTTTCTGCTGATTCAGCAATTTCCTTGACAGGTGCGTGGTGAGTAGCGGTGTAGTACTCGGTCAGTCGGCTGACCAACTGTGCAAGTACAAGACCAATTGCGACAGCACCGAACACGCGCCAACCGGCACCGGTCATTACGTCGATGCCCTTTTCCTTCACGACGGCATCGGACAATGTTGTTGCCTTGTTGCCGACGTACGAGAGAGCAAGTGCGAGTGTTCCGATGAGTGTGAGAGAACCAGCAACAAGGAAGCCCTTGTTGATTGGCTTCAGCGCATCTGTTTCGCCTTCTTTTGCCTTAACAGCGAAGACGCCAGCGATTGATGCGATAACACCAATTGCTCGCGCTGCAAGTGGGAACACAAGTCCCATGGCTGGGTTAAGACCAATTGAGTTGAACGCTGCAACACCAAGAATGATTGATGCAACAAGAGTTACTTCGTAGCTCTCGAAAAGGTCAGCGGCCATACCGGCGCAGTCACCCACATTGTCGCCCACGTTGTCGGCGATAGTTGCGGGGTTGCGTGGGTCGTCTTCTGGAATTCCTGCTTCAACTTTTCCAACAAGGTCAGCACCAACGTCGGCTGCCTTGGTGAAAATTCCACCGCCAACGCGAAGGAAGAGAGCAAGAAGTGATCCACCAAAACCGAATCCAACAAGCATGACGCTTGAAGTGTTTTGGAAAACCATGATGATTGCGGTCGCACCAATGAGACCAAGACCAACGGTGAACATGCCTGCAACACCACCTGTGCGGAAGGCAACAGTGAGCGCCTTCGGCATTGAGTTGGTGAGTGCGGCTGCTGCCGTACGTACGTTGCCTCGTGTTGCAAGGGTCATGCCGATGTAACCGGTGAGACCGGATGCGAGACATCCGAGGATGAATGCGACCGTTCGCCAAATGCCAGCCTGTACGAATGACAATGCTTCGGTCTTATCTCCCTTCAGAATCGCGGTTGACGTGACGAACACGATGATTGCAAGAGGAATCAGGATGACACCAATGGTCTTGAACTGACGCTTGAGGTATGCCCAAGCGCCTTCCTGAATCGCTAATGCGATCTCTTTCATCTTTGGCGTACCTTCGTCGGCCGCCATGACTGAGCGGACCAAGAAGAACCCAACGGCGATGGCAAGGATCGCTGCTGCAGCTGAAAGCCACAACACCGCCCATTCTCCGCCCTTGAGTACGAACTCTTGGTAACCGCCCTCAGCTGCAAATATTCCTGACACCGAATGAACTCCTGGCAGGTTGGGGGGACCCGCCGAAACGGGACCCTCTGAGTGGACAGGTCAACAGTAGTGAACAACGACACCAATTGGTGAACTTCACAAGTTGGTCGTCAGGGGTCCAAGGGGGGTACCGTTTCCATCGAGTTTGCAAAGGCGGGAAAACCCCGCCCGCAAGGAGTCCCCACATGGCACAAGTAGTCACGAGCCACCGCGGCCCAGTTACGGGCACCGCGAATCGAGCCAAGAAGCGTCGTCCCTTCCTGATTGACCTCTATTCCACCGCGGTGGGCAAGAAGTACGTCATGGCCCTCACCGGAATCGGAATGATGGGCTTTGTCCTCTTCCACATGATCGGCAACCTGAAGATGTATGCGGGCGCAGCCGACCTCGACCACTACGCACACTTCCTACAGACACTCCTGTACCCCCTTGCTCCAAAGGGTTGGGTGTTGTGGATTCTTCGTGGTGGCCTCATCACCATGTTCGTGTTGCACCTGCACGCAGCGTGGTCGCTCACACGTTTGAACCGTGAAGCACGTCCGGTGAAGTACCAGAGTTCTCGCGACTACCAAATTGCCAACTTTGCAAGTCGCACAATGCGGTGGTCCGGACTCATCGTGTTGGCATTCATTGTGTGGCACTTGCTCGACTTGACATTCGGTGTGGTGAACTCCGAAGTGGGCAACATGGTCCAATACGAGGGCGACACTGAAAAAATCAAAGCTGTCTATGTCAGCGTGATTGCCAGCTTCGACCGCATTCCCGTTGCCTTGTTCTATGTGGTTGCCAACATCTTGTTGGGTATTCACCTTTTCCACGGAGCATGGAGCATTTTCCAGTCGCTTGGCTGGAACAACCCACGATTCAACAAATGGCGCCGTGCATTTGCCACCGGATTTGCAGCCGTCATCGTTGTTGGAAATGTCTCATTCCCCGTCGCTGTTATGGCCGGCGTTATCAGTTAATCGAAGAAAGAGATACTCATGAGCCTCACAGATCAACTCCTCGCACAAAACACAGTGCAACTCGACAGCAAAATTCCTGCTGGCCCCATGGCAGACAAGTGGAACACTTACAAGTCCGACATGAAGTTGGTGAACCCCAACAACAAGCGCAAATTCAAAGTCATTGTTGTGGGTACCGGACTTGCTGGTGCATCGGCAGCAGCAACGCTTGCAGAACTTGGATACCAAGTAGATGCGTTCACATTCCACGACTCCGCACGTCGCGCCCACTCAATTGCAGCACAGGGCGGAATCAACGGTGCAAAAAACTACAAAGGTGACGGCGACAGCATTCACCGTTTGTTCTACGACACCGTCAAGGGCGGAGACTTCCGCGCACGCGAAGCAAACGTTCATCGCCTTGCCGAGAACAGCGTCGACATCATTGACCAAATGGTGGCCCAGGGTGTTCCATTCGCCCGTGAATATGGTGGTCTTTTGGACAACCGTTCATTCGGTGGTGCACAGGTCAGCCGTACGTTCTATGCACGCGGTCAAACAGGCCAGCAGCTTCTGCTTGGTGCGTATCAGCAGTTCTCACGCCAAGTCGGCCTTGGCGGCATTCGCTTGTTCAACCGTTCAGAACTTGTTGACATTGTTGTCATCGATGGTCGCGCAGCAGGAATTCTTGTTCGCGACCTTGTCACAGGCGAACTCACGTCTCATTCTGCGCACGCCGTCGTGCTTGCAACAGGCGGTTACGGAAACGCGTTCTTCTTGTCAACAAATGCAATGGCGTGCAACGTCACTGCGGCATGGCGCGCACACCGCAAGGGTGCGTTGTTTGCGAACCCCTGTTACACACAGATTCACCCAACATGCATTCCACAGAGCGATGACAGCCAGTCGAAGTTGACACTCATGTCAGAGTCGCTTCGTAATGACGGTCGTGTGTGGGTTCCAACAAATCCAGACGAGACACGTCCCGCTCACGAAATTCCAGAGAACGAGCGCGACTACTACCTCGAGCGTTTGTATCCATCGTTTGGCAACCTTGCACCACGAGACATTTCGTCACGCGCCGCAAAGCGCGCAGTAGACAAAGGTCTTGGCGTTGGTCCAAAGAAGAACGGTGTCTACCTCGACTTCTCCGATGCTATTAATCGCCTTGGTCGCGATGTGGTGGAAGAGCGCTACGGAAACCTCTTCGAGATGTACGAGCGCATTGCGGGCGAAAACCCATACGACACACCAATGCGTATTTACCCAGCGTCTCACTACACCATGGGTGGCTTGTGGGTTGACTACGAACTTATGACCAACATTCCCGGTTTGTATGCAGCAGGCGAAGCAAACTTCTCCGATCACGGCGCAAACCGTCTTGGTGCATCTGCACTCATGCAAGGTTTGTCAGATGGCTACTTCGTCTTGCCGTACACAATTGGTAACTACTTGGCACCAATGCTGAACAAGCCAATGCCAGGCACCGATCACCCAGAGTTCAAAGCCGCAGAAGTTGCAGCAAAAGAACGTTTTGCTGGTTATCTCGCCATTGGCGGAACCAAGTCTCCCGACTTCTTCCACCGCGAACTCGGAAAGATCATTTGGGATTACTGCGGTATGGAGCGCACCGAACAAGGCCTTGAAAAGGCACTGTCAGAAATTCCGGCTCTCTACGAAGAGTTCAAGAAGGACCTGCGCGTCACTGGTGATGGCGAAAGCATGAACCAAACCTTGGAAAAGGCTGGCCGCGTAGACGACTTCTTCCAGTTGGGAATGCTCATGTGCAAAGACGCGCTCGACCGCAAAGAAAGCTGCGGCGGTCACTTCCGTGCCGAGTACCAAACAGACGAAGGCGAAGCATTACGCGACGACGAGAACTACTGCCACGTGTCTGCATGGCAGTGGGGCGGCGACCCAATGAAGCCAGTTCTCAACGTTGAAAAACTGGAATTCGAAGAAGTTCACCTTGCAACAAGGAGCTACAAGTGAGCAACACAATCAAGAACATCACGCTGAAGATTTGGCGCCAATCCGGCCCAGCAGCAAAGGGTTACTTCGAAACTCACAACATTCCCGAAATCACTGATGAGGCATCGTTCTTAGAGATGCTCGACATCTTGAACGACCGTTTGGTCACCGAAGGAAAAGAAGCCGTTGTTTTTGACCACGACTGTCGCGAAGGAATTTGCGGTACGTGTTCATTAATGATCGACGGACAGGCACACGGACCACAGCGTGGAACTGCAACCTGTCAGTTGCACATGCGCAAGTTCAAAGATGGCGACTCCATCACCATCGAGCCATGGCGTGCATCTGCGTTCCCGCTCATCAAAGACCTCATGGTTGACCGTTCAGCGTTTGACCGCATCATCGAATCTGGCGGATACATCACCGCTGAAACCGGTGGTGCTCCCGATGCGAACCTCATCCCTATTGCAAAGCCCATTGCGGACGCTGCAATGGACTCAGCGGAATGCATTGGTTGCGGTGCATGTGTGGCGGCGTGCCCCAACGGCGCAGCCAACTTGTTCACCGCTGCCAAGGTGGCGCACCTCAATCGCCTGCCACAAGGCCAGGCAGAGCGTTACAGCCGTGTTGAGGCCATGGTGGAGACCATGGACGAGCACTTCGGCTCTTGCACCAACCACGGCGAGTGTGAGGCTGCATGTCCGAAGGAAATCAGTATCGACGTCATTGCACTCATGCACAAGGACTACCGCAAGGCAAAGTTTGCTAACCGCAAGGACCTTGCACGTTCATAATTTCTGAACAAATTGAGAAAAGGGGTCGGGGCGTCAGCCTCGGCTCCTTTTTCATTTTCTTCCACTGTGAGAGTGAGCGAACGCGGGGGTACTGTCACTCCTATGACTACGCATGAAGTGCCCGCGTCCCTTCCCACCACACTCGGTGCATTGCGTGCCTCTGGGTGGCAATCACTTCCCATCAAAGAAGAACTACGCCGCAACGCAGTGCGCAACATCTCCGAAGGCAAGCCACTCTTTGAAGGTGTCATGGGCTACGAAGACACTGTCATGCCACAACTTGAGAACGCGTTACTTGCCGGACACGACGTGGTGTTTCTTGGCGAGCGCGGCCAAGCAAAAACAAGAATGATTCGTTCGCTTACCAACTTGTTGGACGAGTGGATGCCCATTGTTGCGGGCTCTGAAATTAACGATGATCCGTACTACCCCGTGTCACGTCACGCAAAGAACGCCGTTGCTGACAACGGCGACAACACGCCCATTACGTGGGTGCATCGCAGCGAACGTTTTGGCGAAAAGTTGGCAACACCAGACACATCAATCTCTGACCTCATTGGTGAAGTTGACCCCATCAAGGTGGCCGAAGGCCGCTACCTCAGTGACGAGCTCACCTTGCATTACGGACTTGTTCCACGCACCAACCGTGGCATTTTCGCCATTAACGAATTGCCCGACCTCAGCGAGCGAATTCAGGTGGGTTTGTTGAACGTTCTTGAAGAGCGCGATGTGCAGATTCGCGGATACAAGATCAGTCTTCCCATCGACGTGTTGTTGGTTGCATCCGCAAACCCGGAGGACTACACCAACCGCGGTCGCATCATCACTCCGTTGAAGGACCGTTTCGGTAGCCAAATTCGTACGCACTATCCGCTAGATGTGGAAACTGAAATTGCCATCATTCGTCAAGAAGCACGGCCTGCATCAATTGGTGATGTCTCCGTCACCATGCCCGACTTCATGGAGCACATCATCGCCACGTTCTCGCAACAAGCGCGCAGCAGTAGCCATGTCAACCAGCGCAGCGGTGTTTCCGTGCGTTTGTCGGTGAGTAACTACGAAATTCTCAGTGCAAACGCTGTTCGACGTGCGCTTCGAGCAGGTGAGCGCACCGTTGCTCCGCGGGTCAGCGACCTTGACGCACTTGCGGCGTCTACTGGCGGAAAAGTGGAGATTGAGTCGTTAGAAGAAGGTCGCGAGTCTCAAATTCTGCAACAACTCATTTCGCAGGCTGTTCTCACGGTGTACAAGGAGATGACTGCAGGCGTTTCAATGGCCGAAGTAGTCACCGCATTTGAGCAGGGAACCATTGCTCACGTAGGTGAAGATGTTCCAAGTGCAGATCTCATTGCGCTTCTCGCACAGATTCCTTCGCTTCAAACACCAGTCACTGTTGTAACGGGCGGAGACACAACTCCTGCCGTTGTTGCAAGCGCCGTGGAATTCATTCTGGAAGGGCTGCACCTCACTCGACGTCTCAACAAAGACGCATCGGGTGCTCGCGCCACCTACCGTTCGCGCAGTCTGTAGCAGTTAGATGACAAACGGAGAGCGAGTCCACAATTCGCCGGTGTCATTGCGCGCGGCATTTGTTGCTTCGCCCGTCAATGTCACCACGGGTATGGCTTCGTTCAATCCGCGCAAAGTGAGTGGCTCGTGAGGAACAGCAATAACACCTTCGGGCAAGTTTTCAATTTGGTCCAGCGGAATAATGACTTCGTAAGGTTGCGCGGCATCGCACAAACGAGCAGCCATGTTCACAGCGGTGCCGATGTAGTCGTCACCTTCAAACAGCAACGCCAAACCAGACGCCATTCCAATACGAATGGCAAGTGGTGCGCACGGAACTTCGGACTTCTTTTGCAACTCCAGCGAGAAGGTGACCGCATCGCGCTGGTCGACAGCCACGATCATGCAGCCGTCACCCAGCCATTTGGCAATTCGCACGCCGGTTTCCGATGCAACATCACGAGTAACGGCACGCCACGCAGCCAACAATCGCCCCGCGGCGTCGTCGCCATTCTCAGTGGTGAAGTTGGTGAACCCCGAGATGTCGACGAATACAAATGTTCGTGGTACTCGCATGCTGGCATCCACCTTAGAGCAAGTAGGTTGCGCTTATGACCGCAAGGTTCACCTATTCCCGTTGGGACGGCACTCAAACCGGCTTCAGCATGGACGCCGACGAGCTTCTTGCTGAGATGACCGACGATCTCATGTACCACGGCGATGTCAATGCGGCACTTCGACGCTTAATGCGCGAAGGAATGACCGACAAAGATGGAAACCGAATAGAGGGTCTTCGCGAAATGATGGACAAAATCCGTCAGAGGCGTAAAGAGATTGAAGAAAGTGGCGACCTTGGCGGCGTCTATGCCGAAATTGCCGAAGCCCTGAAAGACATCATCGACGAAGAACGCCACGCCGTAGAAAATGCAGTGCGTGAAGCCGAAGCATCGGGCGACGAACGTCGTGCACAAACCGCACAAGACGCCGCCATGGAACGCAATTTCCGTTTGGACATGATGCCCGACGACTTGGCGGGCATGGTGCGCGAATTACAGAACTACGACTTCGAGTCACAAGAGGCCCGTCAACGCTTTGAAGAGATGTTGGACAAATTGCGTCAGCAAATGATGCAACAAGTGGTGGATCAAATGTCTGAAGGAATGCAGAACATACAGCCCGAAGACATGGCGCGCATGAAAGACATGATGGCCGCACTAAACGACATGTTGGACAAGCGTGAACGCGGCGAAGATCCTGAGTTCGAAAAGTTCATGGAAGAGTTCGGAGACTTCTTCCCCGAGAACCCTGAAACTCTCGACGAGTTGTTAGAGAACATGGCACAGCGCATGCAAGCCATGCAGAACTTCATGAACTCACTCACTCCAGAGCAACGTTCACAACTACAGCAGTTGTCTGAACAACTCATGGAAGACATGGACCTCAATTGGCAGGTGCAGCAACTAGGGGAGCGCTTGCAGCAATTGTTCCCACAGCCGGGAAATGGCCAGGGCTACAACTTCCGCGGCGAACAGCCCATGGATATGCAACAGGCAATGCAAGCAATGCAGGAAATGGCCGATTTGGACGCCATGGAGAACATGATGCGCCAGGCCGCTGGCCCCTCTCAATTGGGCGAATTCGACCTTGACAAAGTGCAAGAGATTCTTGGTGAGCAAAGCGCCCAATCCCTCCAGCGCCTCGCAGAAATGACAAAAGTGCTTGAAGAGGCAGGGCTCATTAATCGCAAAGAAGGACGCGTAGAACTCACACCACGCGGTTTGCGAGCAATTGGCAACAATGCATTACGCGAACTCTTCGGCAAGTTGTCGAAAGACAAGTTCGGCCAACATCGCATGCACGACGAAGGCATGGGCCACGAGCGCACGTACGACTCAAAGCCATACGAATTTGGTGACCCATTCCGTTTAGATCTTCAACGCACTATCCGTAATGCGTTGTCGCGAAACGGAACAGGTACTCCGGTCACGTTGACGCCGGAAGATTTTGAAATTGAGCGCACCGAACACACGTCACGATCATCCACTGTGTTACTTCTTGACTTGTCGTATTCAATGGTCCAAGCAGGGCGATTTGTGCCAGCGAAGAAAGTGGCAATGGCCATGCATTCGCTCATTTCTTCCCAGTTTCCACGCGATTTTCTCTCCATCATCGGGTTCAGCAGCGTGGCCTATCCCATTCGTCCGGAAGACCTTCCCGAGGTCAGCTGGGATCAAGAGTGGGGCACCAACATGCACCAAGCATTCGACATGGCGCGCAAACAATTGGCGAAGCAAACAGGCACAAAACAGATCATCATGATCACCGACGGTGAACCCACTGCTCACATCACGCCTGACGGTTACCCCATCTTCACCTATCCCTACATTCAGGAATCAGTGGACTACGCCATGCGAGAGGTGAAGCGCTGCACGAAGGACAACATCACCATCAACTTCTTTGTGCTCGACGCCAGCAGGTCACTGCAGCATCTCGTCGAGCAGATGACGCAAATCAACAAGGGCAGGGCGTTCTTCACCACTCCCGACACATTGGGTGACTACGTTCTGGTCGATTTCCTCGAAAATCGTCGTAGAACAGCCCGTTCTCGCTAATTCTCAGGCTCTCAAGTTGCTATTTTCCTCCAGATTTGTCACAATGACATCGCTGTAATTACACGGCCGCAAGATGATGTCTCTTCGGAGAGTCACTTCTGGTCACTGCTGGGAGGCAACAGAGCATGCACACAGACGCTGAATCAATCAATCTTGAACGCGGTTGGCAAGACCAAGCCAACTGTCTTGGTGTCGATCCAGACCTGTTCTTCCCGGAGCGTGGTGCAAGTACTCGCGAAGCAAAAGAAGTGTGCAAGGGCTGCATTGTTCGCGGCGAATGCCTTGAATATGCACTCGCCAATGGCGAAAAGTTTGGCATTTGGGGCGGACTCTCCGAGCGTGAACGCCGTCGTCTTCGTCGCCAACGTGCACAAGACTCACGTCGCATCGTCAACGGTTAAGTCACCGTTGGCGGTTCGCTAACCGCCACTCAATGGTGCGATCTTCCGAGAGGTCGAGTTCCTCCCACCGACTCTGCGGAATTGTTCGCAAAACATTGTCAGGAAGAAGTCCTACGAGTTCGCAGTGGTGAACGTTTGCGTGCTGTTTCACTGCGTCAACAACGTGAATCGGATTCGCTTTGTCGGGTGCAATCAAGTTCACGCTGACTTGCGTGAATTCGCCTACTTGTAGTCCAAGCGTTCGAATGTGTTCTGTACGAACTCGTGCAGCAATGTCACGTGTATCTGCCAACGAAACACCCTGTAACCACACGTTGTAGGCAATAAGTGGCTCGCGTGCGCCTACACACATCGCGCCGGCTGTTGGGTGGGGTTGTTGAGGTCCACTGTGTGGAAACAGTGTCTTCCATGCATCTTTTCGCACAGTGGGGAGAGAGCGTTCTGGCCCGTACAGAAAACTAGGCACACCCAATTCATCTGCTGCCCACTGAGCAAATCGTTCGCGCGCAGTTAGTGCATCGTTCATTGATGATTCCGCAAGGGGAACAAACGGAACAACGTCCACAACGCCTAATCGAGGGTGTACGCCGCTGTGATGTTCAAGTGACAACAGGCGAAGGGCAGCTGTTGTGAGAGCACGTGGTGCGTTTTCTCCAATCAGCGTGAACACGCTGCGATTGTGGTGAACGTCTGAGTGAACATCGAGAAGATCTGACCCCACTGCGATGCGAAGTACGTCCAGCACAGAGGAATTGGCCCCTTCGCTCACATTCACCACGCATTCCAGCATGCAGTGTTCCTACCAACTCGCGGGCTGTCCCGCTACTGCTGGTGGTAGGGTTCGCTGTATGGGCACACCTGAACTCATCATGGTCGCAATCGTTATCGTTGTTCTCTTCGGCGGCTCTCAGTTGCCCAAGATTGCAAAGAACCTTGGTTCTGCTCAGCGCGAGCTGAAAAAGGCCATGGAAGAGGGCAAGAACAACGACTCCACCGAGTCGAAGTAATTCGCCGTTCGAAGTTGCTAGGCGGGTAGCCCGCGGCGACGCTTCAGAATGCGACGACGCTCACGCTCGGAGCATCCGCCCCACACGCCGTGCTCAATGCGCTCTTCAAGTGCATATTCCAAGCACTTGTCAGTAACGGGGCATCCCTTACAGATGGCACGCGCTCTGTCCACGCCGACGCCGTCGGACGGGAAGAATGTGGCTGGTGGATAGTTTCGGCAGTTGCCTTGCGCCATCCACGCAGTTGGTGAGTCGTCGAACGGAACCTGCTTGGCGGGTACCGGTGTGACGTGAAGTTGTGAACTCATGGCTCTCCTCGCTGTGATCCCTGGTTGGTTTCACTCTCGGTCGGTGTCTGTATGACGCCGAGTCATGACGGGAAGTTCCCGCAACTTCAGTCAAGCACGAATTTCTGCCGCGCGTGCCTCGACTTGGTAAAGGTTCGTTAAAAATCTGTTTTATCCACAGGGGTGAGAAAAATAACCAATGAAATCGGGACAAAATCACATCAAAACTGAACTGTTTTTTGCCCGATACACTTCTGTCACACTGAATTTCGATACTTGTAGTGCGCAAGTCTCAGCCAATTGGAGGCACCATGTCAGACATCCAGACTCAGGAAGCGCCAAAGGCTCACGCTCGCATTGTGTATCTCGGCCCGGTCTCTCCTCATTGGGAGGTCTACGGCGATTACGGCGACCAAACCCTGGTCGAAGAGTTCCGTGCCCGCGTTCTGGCACGTCTCGTTCTGTTGCCTCGTGACGACCCACAATTCCGCCGCAACATGGCTCGCATCGTGCGCGATGCCGAGCGCGAGCTCATCTCCATTGAATGGGACATGGGTGACCCGAACTACGAAATCTAAAGACTCTTGTTCTTTGCAAAGTGCCACTCCGTAAGGGGTGGCACTTTCTGTTTACCTTCCGTTTACCTTAGGAATTTCCTCCGTTCACCTTCCGTTACCTACCGTTTCAGGTGAACCGAATGCACATAGTTCGGCATCTCTGAGGAGTATCAATGGCACGTCATCTCATGTCCCCCCGCCGCGTGGCCGTCGTTGCAGTTGCAGTACTGGCCCTTGCTTCATGCGGAGGTGGATCTTCTACATCAAGCGATCTCACCGGCAACATTCTCATCGATGGTTCCAGCACTGTTGCACCGTTAATGACATTGCTCGCTGAGGACTTTCAAGAAGACAACAGCGGCGTTCGGGTCACAGTAGGAACATCGGGAACTGGTGGCGGTTTTGAAAAGTTCTGCGCAGGCGAAACAGACATTGCTAATGCATCTCGCGAAATCAAAGAATCTGAAATCGAAACATGCAAAGCAAATGGAATTGAGTTCCTCGAAGTCATCATTGCAAACGACGCACTGTCAGTGGTTGTCAACAACGACAACACATGGGCGAAGTGTCTCACTGTTGATCAACTGAAAAAGATGTGGGGCCCAGACGCCGAAGGAAAAGTATCCAACTGGAATCAGGTCGATGCATCGTTTCCTGACCAATCCCTGAATCTCTTTGGCGCGGGTACAGACTCCGGCACATTCGACTACTTCACGAAAGAAATCAATGGCGAAGAAGGATCTAGCCGTACCGACTACAACCCCAGCGAAGACGACAACGTCACCGTCAAGGGTGTTGAGGGCGACAAGGGTGCTCTCGGATACTTTGGCTTCTCATACTTGGAAGAGAACATCACAAAAGTGAAGGCTCTTGAAGTTGATGGTGGCAAGGGTTGTGTCGCACCATCACTTGAGAATGTTCAGAATGGTACGTACACGCCTTTGTCTCGTCCGTTGTACGCATACGTCAGCTTGAAGGGCGCACAACGCGAAGAAGTGAAAGCCTTCTTCGAGTTCGTTGGTGAAAACCTTGATTCGCTGACAGAAGAGGCTTTGTTCATCCCATTGAATGACGACCAGAAGGCCATCGAGAATAAGAATCTCGAAGCCATCGCTGGCGCGTAAGCAACTACACAGCAGTTCATGATTCCGGAAATCAGTCTTCAACCTTCAGTCGGCGTTCGTCGTCGAATGTTGGTAGAACGCGTCATTAAGGGCGTGCTCGCTGCAATGGCCGGTGTCACTGTGGTGACATCGGTGCTCATTGTTGTCGCATTAGTGCGTCCGGCAATCTCGTTCTTTGGCGACGTGAACTTTTTGGAATTCATTGGCGGTGTCGATTGGAAGCCACTCTTCAAGCCACCCCACTTCGGTGTGTGGTCAATTTTTGTGGGGTCCTTGTGGGTGGGGTCAATAGCTTTGGTGGTGGCGATTCCGCTTGGCCTTGGTGCCGCGTTTTTCCTTAGTGAATACGCATCGCCCCGCGTTCGGTCAATAGTAAAACCAGTGCTTGAAGTTCTCGCCGGTATTCCCACGGTGGTGTTCGGCTTTTTCGCATTGAATTTCGTGAATCCGAATTTGGTTGCCAAGTTGTGGCCGGTGGGAGACGTCGGCACTTACAGCGTTCTTGCTGCGGGTTTGGTGACAGGAATCATGATCTTGCCAACGGTTGCCTCGTTGGCAGAAGATGCAATGGCATCGGTTCCAGACGCATTGCGTCAAGGTGCGTACGCCCTTGGTTCAAATCGACGGGAAGTGTCCACCTCTGTGGTCTTTCCAGCAGCGCTGTCCGGCATTGTGGCCGCGGTCGTTCTTGCTGCATCGCGTGCCATTGGTGAAACAACAATCGCTCTTCTCGCTGCCGGAAGTAAGGCTCAGTTGTCGGGGAATCCTGGTGAAGAAGGGCAAACAATGGCTGGCTTTATTGGCTTTGCAGGTATCGGAGACCAAGCCACAGGAAGCACGGGATATCAGTCAATTTTCGCAGTAGGTGCGTTGCTCTTTGTGGTCACAATGCTTTTGAACATCGCAAGCATTCGTGTTGTCCGTCGATTCCGTGAGGTGTACGAATGACATCGTTGCCAAGTCTTCGTGCGGAAAAGACGCCATCGCGGTCGGCCAAAGATCTTGTGTTCCGCATCTTTATGTTTGCGGGAATTGGAATTGCTTTGGGTTCGCTGGCCACGTTGTTGGCCAATGTCATCATCGAAGGTGCTCCACGACTCAATCTGGATTTGGTCACGAGTATGCCGTCGGCGCGTCCACGACGTGCGGGTATTCAATCGGCCATCTTTGGCTCACTGTGGGTCGTGCTCACCACCGCGGCTATCAGTTTGCCAACGGGCATTGGTGCGGCAATTTATTTGGAAGAGTTTGCTCGTCGTGATCGCTGGTACAACCGACTCATTGAATTGAATGTTCAGAACTTGGCTGCTGTCCCATCGGTGGTTTTCGGCATCTTGGGGCTCGCATTCATTAAGCGAGGACCACTTGGCCTTGGTTCCACAGTCATTACCGCTTCGTTGGTTTTGTCCATGTTGGTGTTGCCAACTGTGGTCATCGTGTCGCGCGAAGCAATTCGTGCAGTTCCTGACAGTTTCCGTCAGGGGTCACTTGCGCTCGGTGCAACCAAATGGGAAACCGTACGCCACCAAGTGTTGCCCAACGCATTCCCCGGAATTTTGACGGGCACTATTTTGTCTGTGTCGCGCGCATTGGGCGAATCTGCGCCGCTGCTCATGCTTGGTGCGCTGACCTTCATCACTTTCAACCCAACTGGGCTCGACAGTCAGTACACGGTTCTCCCAATTCAAATCTTCAGCTACATCAGTAGTGCGAAGCAAGAATTCCGCCCACTGGCAGCAGCGTCAATTGTGGTGTTGCTTGCGGTTCTTCTTGCTCTTAATGCCGTTGCAATCTTTTTACGAAACAAATATCAGAAGCGTTGGTGATCATGGAAACACAAGATCTTGAACAAAATTCCACAGAGCAGGAAACCAAAATATCAGACAACGTCGTCCTCACGGCTACAGATTTGGCCGTGTTCTACGGTGATTTTCGTGCCGTGCGCGATGTCAATTTAGAAATTCGTCGCGGAGAAATCACTGCGTTTATCGGACCGTCTGGTTGCGGTAAGTCCACTGTGTTGCGCTGTTTCAACCGCATGAACGACCTAATTGCAGGGGCACGCGTTGAAGGTTCGGTGAAATATCACGGAATCGATTTGTATGGCGATCAAGCCGACGCTGGCGAAGTTCGTCGTCGAATCGGAATGGTATTTCAGCGGCCTAACCCATTCCCGAAGAGCATCTACGACAACGTGGCGTACGGGCCACGCGTTAACGGAGTCCGCAAGAAGTCCGAGCTTGATGCAATCGTGGAGAAGTCATTAGTAGGCGCTGCCTTATGGGATGAAGTGAAGGACCGACTCGATGCGTCAGCAATGGGTATTTCAGGTGGTCAGCAGCAGCGACTGTGCATTGCGCGGTCCATTGCAATTGAGCCCGAAATTCTGCTGATGGACGAGCCATGCTCGGCGCTCGACCCAATCGCTACGGCACGAATTGAAGACCTCATGCAGGAAATCAAGCAGCAATACACAATTGTCATTGTTACTCACAACATGCAACAGGCGGGCCGAGTCTCAGACAGCACAGGCTTCTTCACCACAGAGGTAAATTCAGAGAGTGACCGTCGAACTGGCGTTTTAGTCGAGTTCAATAGCACCCAGAAGATTTTCTCTCGACCCGACGACAGTCGGACCGAGGCATACATCACCGGAAGGTTTGGCTGATGGACGAACTACGAAAAGGCTTTCACCACGAACTTGATGAAGTTCGTACAGATCTTGTGCGCTTGGCAGCGGCGGTTATCGAAGCAATTCCGCGCGCCACTGCAGTACTCCTGAACGGAGACCTCGATGGGGCAAACGCTCTTATTCGACACGACGACGAAATTGATTCATTGTCTATTGAACTTGAAGAGCGTTGTTACCAGCTTCTGGCATTGCAAGCTCCTGTTGCCGGAGACCTCCGCCAATTGGTTGCCATCGTAAAAATGGTGGCCGACATTGAGCGGTCTGCCGACTTAACTGTGAACATCTGTAAAGCGGCTCGCAAGATTTACGGACATGAACTAGATCCACGCATGCGTGGACTCATTAGCCGAATGAGTGAACAAGCTCAACAGTTGTTCTCCGCCGCACTTGAATCCTTCGAAGAGAATGATGCTGCAAAAGCAGCAGCAATTGACGACATGGATTCATTCCTCGACGGACTTCAGCGCGAGTTTGTACGCACCATTTTTGAAAGTCATGCCGATACGCGTATCGACCTACAGGTTGCCATCCAGATGGCAATGGTTGCCCGCTTCTACGAGCGAATCGGCGATCATGCTGTCAACATCGGCGAGCGAGTTCAGTACGTGGTCACTGGTTGGCTTCCCGAGCACAAAGGCGCAGCACGTTTTCGCTCGGGCAATGACACCGGAGAATTTCCTGTCGTTCAACCTCCACAGGGCTAATAGCGAATCTCGAAAGCCATGAAGGTTTTTCTTGCTCTCCTTGCTCTCAGCGGGTGGGCTCTCGCCGTGGTTTTTCGTGTGATGGCCACACGAGAGCAAAAGCGTCGAATGTTGATCGAATTAGCGCCAGTTCACAATGAACACACTCCACTGCTTCCTGTTGACGCAATTCTCGATTCGTTGCCACTTGGTGTTGTCGTTGTTGACGTAAATGGCCAGGAGCAGTTCAGAAATTCTGTGGCGCGTGATGCGTCGGGTTCACGACACGAGGCCGTTCTTATTGACGCTGTCATTGAACGCCTCTCCCGCCTAGCTGTTGCTGGTTCTGCTGTCACCGAGCAAATGGAACTGGTGGGACCCCCTCTACGTGTCCTTGTGGTGAGTGCGGTGCCCTCAACCAGTACGGGTGCAGTCATCACGGTGGAAGACATCACGGTCCGTTGGCGACTTGATCAGGTGCGGACCGACTTTGTTGCCAATGTCAGCCATGAACTCAAAACCCCTGTTGGTGCAATTTCGGTTCTTGCGGAAACTCTTGAAGGTGAAACCGAAGATGAATTGGTGAAGACACTGGTTCGTCGCATGGTCTTGGAAAGCCACCGCATGGCAAGCACCATTGACGACTTACTTGAACTCTCACGCATTGAATTGGGTGGTGAGATGGATGTCAGTCCAGTGGACATTAATGACGTTGTGCGCGATGCGATTGAACGATCGCAGCCGTTAGCAAGCAAGCGTCGTGTCACTGTGCAAAGTACTCCTGCTTCTGGTGACACCACAATCTTGGGTGATCGCTTTCAAGTACTGTCCGCAGTTGGAAACCTGGTGGATAATGCCATTAAGTACAGCGAAGACAACGCTGAAGTAAAGGTGCTTGTGTCTGCATCTGACACACACGTTGTCATCGAGGTCATTGACCACGGCGTGGGTATTCCCGTTGCAAGTATCGATCGAATATTTGAACGCTTCTATCGGGTTGACCGCGCACGTAGCAGGGACACAGGGGGAACAGGCCTTGGTCTCTCTATTGTCCGCCATGTGGTCACCAATCATGGCGGTGAGGTAAACGTCAGGTCACGAGAAGGTGAAGGATCGACCTTTTCGCTCACTTTGCCTCGTCAACCTGGGGTGACTAGCACCACCATGGTGATCAATGATGAACGAGCAGATCACAATGGCTAATCCCACCATCTTGGTTGTCGAAGACGAAGAGTCATTTGTTGAGGCCCTGAAAGTGGGACTGAAACGCGAAGGGTTTCGCGTAGAGATTGCGCGCGACGGCGTGCAGGCCCTTGAAATGTACGACATTGTGAAACCGGACGTCATTTTGTTAGACGTCATGTTGCCGCGTATGTCGGGAATTGATGTGTGTCGCCAACTGCGCAAGAAGACACTGACACCCATCATTATGGTCACAGCCAAAGGTGCAGAGATTGACACGGTTGTGGGCCTAGAAGTTGGTGCAGACGACTATGTGACGAAGCCATATCGCCTACGTGAACTCACTGCTCGAATTCGCGCCGTTCTGCGTCGGGTTCCATCCGATCGCGGAGGCGAATTGTCGTCTGGGTCTCTACAAGTTGGTGATGTTGGTCTAGATCCCGATGAACACAACGTGGTGATTCGCGGTGATGTGCACAAATTGCCGCTGAAAGAGTTTGAATTGCTGCACATTTTGCTGGCGAATGCAGGGCGGGTTTTACCACGCGATGTACTCATCGACCGCGTGTGGGGCAGTGATTATGTGGGCGATACCAAGACTCTCGACGTGCATATCAAGCGTTTGCGTACCAAGGTGGAAGACGACCCAGCACAGCCAACACGAATTGTCACCATTCGCGGTTTGGGATACAAATACGAAAAGCCCCATTCGGCGTAGTATCGCCACGTGGCAACACGGCGGACACCGAAAGACAATGGTTATGGGCTACCCCCGCCGTCGCCAATTAAGCGTTTAGGTCGAACTCATTCGTTGATGGTTGCCGGTGAAGCGGCCATGGCAATCGCATTGGCAGACTCATTCTTCTTGTCTGTTCCTGTCGGAGCCGCTCGTACACGCGTGATTTTGTTTCTTGCAGTCAGCATGGCCCCTTTTGTCATCGTCGCTCCCTTTGTCGGACCGTTCATCGATCGTCTTCGCGGTGGGCAGCGCATGGTGGTCATCTTGGTGGGACTACTTCGTGCTCTCGTTCTCATCGGAATGTCTCAGTCTCTTGACTCGTTTGCGTTGTTCCCATTGGCGTTTGCCGCATTGGTGTTGCAAAAGACGTATGCAATTGCAAAATCTGCAATTGTTCCCACCATTGTTGAAAACGATGACGAATTAGTCGATGTCAACAGCAAGTTGGGTCAAATTGCAGGAATTACCGGGTTTGTTGTGGCTATTCCTGCCGGCTTGCTGCAACTCATAGATGCACGTTTGTGTCTGGGGCTTGGGGTGTTTGCATATTTGTTCGCTTCATTAAATGCGTATCGACTTCCAAAGACAGTTGTTGCAGATAAGCCAGCCGAACGTTTAGAAATTGAAGAACTGCATTCTCCAGAAGTTCTTCGCGCAGCAACTGCAATCCGCATCTTGCGTGGAATTGTTGGCTTTAATTTTTTCCACTTAGCGTTTTGGCTGCGCAATGAAACTGCGGGGACACTGTGGTTTGGTCTTGCAATTTCCTTGTCTGGTCTCGCAACACTTGCGGCAAACTTTGTTGGCCCCATCTTGCGTCGACGAATGCGTGAACACTGGATGATCGTCTCGTCCCTATTGTTTGTGGGAGTCGTTGGCGTTGGTACCGCCTTTAGCGGGCGCATCGTGGCGGGAATTGTTATTGCGTCTTCAGTCAACGCGGCCGCGGCAATTTGCAAGCTTGCGTTTGAGTCAGTCGTGCAAAGTGGTGCACCCGATGCAAACCGAGGTCGAGCGTTTTCGAAGTTTGAAACTCATAACCAAATTGCATGGGTATGTGGTGGCCTGTTGCCCGTTATCTTCCGTCCAGCGGGTTGGTTTGGGTTTGCCTTCATTGGCGCAGCAGGACTAGCGGGGGTGGCGGTGTTTATACGTATGTCGGGTGGACTTACGAGACTTCGAGGCGAGCGAGCCACAAACCCGGAGCGTCCACTTCATTCGGAGTAGGTAACTGCACGGTGTTGGTGAGCATGGCGTGTAACGCTGGTGCACCAGCTCGCTCTACCACGCCGTCAATAAATGCACGTCCGCGTACTTGTTGTGTGCGTGATGTGGAGATACCCAAAAGACGTTCAATCAGTTGCGCATCTGCTCCGTATTCGGCGCGTCGGCGGCGTACTGCTTCGGCAATGGGCGATGATGTACCAAGTAGGCGAGAGCTAACGGTGTCAACAACAAAATCGATGTAGCCCGAAATGGCTGCAACATATGCATCGAGAACGGGAGCCATCGCTTCTTGTTCCGATGTACGAACCGCACCCATCAGAACCATGGGATCAGAGAACAACGACTGAATGCGATTGAGTGCATCGGTATCGGTGGGGTCGAGTTCGCCAATGCTCTCCATGAGGGCTTGTGGATCAGGTCGAAATGCCGACACATGACGTTGCACAGTTGCCATGAGCCCGTCTTGAATTGCGGGCGTGGCCAAAATTGCGTGCGATGTGAGTTCATGAATAAGAACCCACATTCGAAGGTCGTCGGTGGCGATGCTCCATTCATGTGCGAATGCATCTACCGACGATGACACGATGAGAATCTCCGAGGCGTGAGGACGCGCGAGAGGCAATTCATATTGACCAAGTGCGTGGGCAGCAAGTGCTCCCACCATTGAGCCAATGGACATGCCCATCATTGCGGGGGCCATCATGTTTGACAGATTTCCCAACATGGCGGCCATGGGGTCCTCTGGCGTGTCGCTGGTATCGCCACGCGCACTGAGTGCGGTTGCAAGGTCGGTGAACAACGGACGAAGATCGGACAAGGTGCGGTGTGCCCATCGTGCGCGAGTTGTGGTGAGTATCTCTGAATGAGTGTCTTTCGGACCTGTTGACAACATGGTGATTTCACGCACATGCATGTCGGCAATATCGGCAAGAGCGTTGTAGGCAAGTCGGGTAGACGCGTCGGGCTCGGGGTCTGCAGAATCGCCGACTGCACCTAGTTGTGCGAATTGTTGCGCTAGGTCCCAATTGAGAGGGCCTTGTTGCGACATGGCCCGCATCATGTCGTTAAAGAACGGAAGCCCACCAAATGGGTTGGGGGGTGTGGAGTCTCCATCTGCCATGACGTCAGGTTAGGTGCAAACCACAGATGTCATGGTGTGGCAATAGACAAGAACGCTTGCCGTGTGAGCGCCCATTCGGCATGCCCGCGACGAACCAGAACTCCAACGAGATGACCTTGGCGGTTCATGACTACAGCAACTCCTTTAATGGGGCTTGCCATATTGACCGGGTGTGCATCGGTTGTCTGGTGCAGTGAGATGCTTGGCTCAAGAGCAACTTCGTGTGATTGAAATGCATCCATAATTTGGTACTTCGATAACTCACGAGATGTCAGTGAACTCTCTAACCGAGAAAAATCGACCGCAGGTACTTCTATTCCATTTTTCACTGCGATGACAGTGAGGCCAATAGCTTCATTCGTGCGAATCACGGTGTAGGTCTGATTCGTGAGTGCGGAAGATTTCTTCACCGCGACAGACTCAGAGGAAACAAGCCACTGTCTGTTTCCTAAGGACAGAGCCGATGTTGTGCCGTGAGGGCCCCGCAGCACAGCAATGGATGACGCCAGCGACCCTTTGACGCGAACGATGGTCGTTGTTGTCGCGGACGTTTCTGCCTCGAACTGGGTGTATTCCTCTATTCCTTTGGGAATTGCCACAGTAAGGACCGCAACAGAGGTGAGAACGCTTGCGATGACCGTGAGAGCTGTGAGTCGTCGTCCAAGAGGCGGAGCAGAACCTAAGTGTCGAGAACGCTCGGCATCGGCGAACTCGGCTGGATGCCGCCAATCACGTTCGTAATGAGGAACAGGAGATGAGTCGGGGTTCTCAAAATCATCCGTGGTCACAAGGGGGAAAGAGTAGTGCCGACTCGCAGACATGTGGCGTCGCCATCACAGACATGGTACGAGGGTAGGGGAGTACGATGACTACATGGTGAAAGCAGGAAATGGCGACGAGTGGTTCGAACTCACTCCCCACGAGTTGCCCATTTCAGACATTTACCAATGGGCTGTGCAGCCAGACTGCGGCGCAGTGGTGTTGTTCTCCGGCACCGTACGCGATCATGCCGACGGCCGTACAGATGTGACATCGCTGGAATACGAGGCCTACGACACGGCAGTCCTTCCCGTGTTCACCGAGATAGCGGCTGAAACGCGTCGGCGTTTTCCCGATGCACGCCGTATTGCCATCTTGCACCGCACGGGCCTCCTTGAACTGGGTGAGTCGTCAGTTGTGGTTGCAGTGTCGTCTGCACATCGTCCCGTTGCATTCGACGCTGCGCGATTTGCAATTGATGCACTGAAGGAAAGTGCGCCAATTTGGAAGAAAGAAAATTGGGCTGGTGGTTCTCATTGGGGAACTGGTGCACACGATGTTGTCTCTCCATCATCGATTGGGGGCACACAGTGATTGCAATGTCATTCATTAGCGGTTTCTTCTGGGTCATGGCTGTCATCTCCGGATCCACTCTTCTTACGCTTGTATATCTCGATCATCGCAAGAGTCGAATCGATGACGGCATTGCACAGTTCCGTCGTCACATCGATGCACTTTCACCAGAAGCGCGTCGTAATTCTGTGCAACGTAATAACGACGAGAGATGGGGCCGTTAATGGCGCGTGACTTGGCCATTGACCTTGGTACGGCAAACACCTTGGTGTACATGAAGGGCAAAGGAATTGTTCTGAATGAACCGTCGGTTATCGCGGTAAATCGTCAGTCTGGCGAAGTGTTGGCTACTGGCCACGATGCATGGGACATGATTGGGCGTACTCCCAGTTACATCGTTGCGGTGCGCCCTCTTCGCGGTGGTGCCATCACAGACTTTGACATCACCGAACGCATGATTCGCCTGCTTTTGCAGCGTGTTGGAGTATCTCGCTTCACTCGACCAAAGGTGGTTATTTGTGTGCCGTCAGCCATTACAGAAGTGGAACGACGCGCCGTTACCGATGCCACTCGCCGAGCAGGTGCATCTGATGCTCAACTTATTGAACAACCCATGGCGGCAGCAATTGGTGCCAATCTTCCCATTGATGAACCTGTGGGCAACATGGTCATCGACATTGGTGGTGGTACCACTGAAACTGCAGTGATCAGCCTTGGTGGAATTGTTGCGTTGGAAGCAATTCGCGTGGGAAGTTTCGACATCGACGTGGCCATTCAGAACTATGTACGCCGTGAACACGGAGTAGCAATTGGCGAACGCACGGCAGAAGAAATAAAAATTCAAATCGGTTCGGCCGAACCAGGTCCGGCCGATAGAAGCGCCGATATTCGAGGTCGCGACTTAGTCACTGGTCTTCCAAAGACCGTGCGACTCACAGCAGAAGAAGTGCGATTTGCCATTGACGAACCAGTTGCAGCCATGGTGTTGTCTGTTAAGCGTTGTTTAGCAAAGGCGCCACCAGAACTTGCTCAAGACTTCCTCGCACGAGGAATGTATTTGGTGGGCGGTGGCGGAATGCTTCGCGGACTTGCTCAACGTATTGAACGCGAAACAGAAGTTCCGGTAAAGATGTCGCCACAACCGCTTGAGGCAGTTGTGCTTGGTGCAGGTCACTGTATTGAGAACTACCAGGCGTTGCGTGGAATGTTTATGGGAACTCGCCGCTAGTTCTTACGAACGCACCACCACAAGTTCTCGCACTTTTCCATCGGCGCTCAAGATGTACATGGTGTTGCCAGTTGCACGCACCGCCGTCACATTGCCAAGGTTGTCGGCCACTTGTTCTTCACCGATAGTGCTTGATCCGTCTGTGAGAATTGCTGTCACTGTTCCGGCGCAGTAGTCACCGAAGTAGAACCACCCTGCTCGGCCCGGAGTAGTGGTGTTGTTGCCAATTGCAGCACCAGAGATTGAACAACGGCCCTTGGAATGGTTGTACTCAAAGACTGGCGCTACAGCATTGTTGGCTGTGACGTCACTGTTGAACGGGTGGGTGCCTTCAAATGCGCTCCAGCCCAGATTTGCTCCGCGACCGCCGGGGTAGGTGTCGCCACTAGGAAGTGCTGTCACTTCTTCCCATTCGTTTTGCCCAACATCGGCCACCCATAAGGTGCCATGTGGATCGAACGTCATGCGCCATGGGTTGCGAACCCCAATGGACCAAATTTCAGGCTGTGATGAGGTAGAGAACGGATTGCCATCTGGAATGGTGTAGCCACCTGCGAGAGATGGATTGATGCGAAGAATTTTTCCTAAGAGCGACGACATGTCTTGCGCACGTCGTTCGGGATCATCGGCACTCCCGCCATCGCCCATGCCGATGTACACCATGTTGTCTGGCCCCACTACAACTGCACCGCCGTTGTGATTTTGATACGGCTGATCAATACGAATGACCAGCGCACCGGGTGATTGTGGTGCCGCGAATGAACCGTCGGCATTGACGCTGGCGATGGTGATTTCTGTGTGACCATCGCGGTTGGTTCTATTCAAAATTGCGTGCCAAGTGTCTTCTACTTTTCGGAATGCAAGTCCGAGTAGTCCTCGTTCTCCGCCCACCGATGTAGACGACGAGACATCAAGGACCGTTTTCTTGGTCTTTCCGTCTCGAGACCATTGTTGAACGATGCCTGTTTGTGACACCACGTAGAACCACGGGTCAGAAGAACTGCGTTCAACGAGATCGATAGGCGAATCAATGGTGCCAAGCTCAACGGTGGAATAGGTAACCGTTGTATTCCTGGATTGCGTCGTGGTTGTTTGTGCAGTAGACGTTGGCGCAGAGGTGGTGGGAGTTGTGCCGCACCCTGTGAGAAAGAGTGCACCAAGGATGAGTGCAGTTCGTTTCACTCGTTTGGCTTTACGCGAATGAGGCCTTCTTGTACCACGGTGACTGCCAATTGGCCATCTTTGGTGTAAATGGAACCACCGGCGAGACCGCGTGCATTTGATGTAGAGAGAGCGACCTGGTCGTAGAGCAACCAGTCGTCGGCACGGAACGGACGATGGAACCACATGGCGTGGTCGAGGCTGGCCATTTGTACTCCGCCTTCGCTCCAGCCGAGTCCGTGTGGCAACAGCGTGGTGTCAAGAAGTGTCATGTCGCTTGCGTAAGTAACGATGCATGCATGAAGAACAGGGTCATCGGGAAGTGATCCGTCTGCCCGAAGCCACACTTGTTGACCAGATGATTCAACGCCTTTACGTTCTAACGGCGATCCGTTGACATAACGCAAGTCAATGGGTCGAGGGTGGTGATACCAGTCGCCCATTTGTTCTTTGTATGGCTCCATGCGAGTTTTGAAATCGGGAAGAGTTGCGGGATCGGCCATGTCTGTTGGCGACGCAATTTGCCAATCGAGCCCTGGTTCTGGTGCATGGAAGCTGGCTTGCAAGTTGAAGATGACTTCGCCGTGCTGAATGGCAATGACACGGCGTGTGGTGAAACTACGGCCATCACGTAAGCGGTCAACTTCATACAAGATGGGCGCAGTGGGGTCACCGGGGCGCAAGAAGTAAGCGTGCAACGAATGCACAAAACGTGACTTCTCATCCACTGTGCGAGATGCGGCAACGAGGGATTGGCCAGCGACTTGCCCGCCAAATACTCGAACTCGATTTTCGTCGGGCGAGTAACCACGAAAGATATTGACTTCAATGACTTCTAGGTCAAGCAGGGACACCAGGTCGTCGAGGGGTGCTGTCATGGCTCCATAGTAGGGTCGAAATATGCCACTTCTGCCTCTTGATGCCGACCAATTGCTCACAACAACACGCGCAGTACGAAAGCGTCTCGACTTTTCCCGCCCTGTCGATGATCAGGTCATTCGAGAATGCGTAGAAATTGCAATGCAATCGCCATCGGGGTCGAACAACATGACCATGCAGTTCGTCATTGTTCGCGACGAACAGAAACGTAAGGCAATTGGCGACATTTATCGACAGTGTTACGACATCTATCGTTCGCTTGACGGGGTGTACATCGGTTCCATTGACAAAGGTGGAGATCGCGAAAATCAGCAACAACAGCGGTCAGCAGCGTCGGCAGACTTTCTTGCCGACCACATGGGCGATGCTCCTGTTCTCGTTCTTGCATGCAATAAAGGCAGTCGAGTAGAGGGTGCGCCAGCAATGATGACTGCGTCCTTGATGGGAAATGTATTACCTGCCATGTGGAGCTTCATGCTTGCTGCACGAGCACGGGGCTTAGGCACTGCGTGGACCACTGTTCACCTCATGATGGAGCAACAGGTTGCTGATGTACTTGGGATTCCCTTTGAGTCGGTACAGCAGGCGTGTTTGTCTCCGCTGGCGTACACAGTCGGCACAAATTTCTCCGCTGCATCTCGTCCACCGGCAGACAGCATTATTCACTGGGACGCGTGGTGATGTTGGACGCTGACCTGCGCCGTCATGCTCTTGCTGCACGCGGTTTCATGCCAGAAGACGAAGGCGATGCTTTGTATGTGGCCGCGGTAGATGCGGCGCAACATGCGCGCGGTCCGTTTTTGGAAGTGGGGTCGTACTGCGGTCGATCAACGGTGTGGTTGGGTGGTGCAGCACGTGCGGCGAAACGCACCTTGTTTGCAGTTGATCATCACATGGGAAGCGAAGAAAACCAGCCCGGCTGGGAATGGCACGAACCAGATCTTGTTGATCCTCGTACTGGACGAATGGACACTCTGGCGCAGTTTCGCTCCACCATCATTGATGCTGGATTGGCAGACGTGGTGGTCACCGTTGTTGGTGATTCGCCGGTTGTCGCACGCAGTTGGTCAACACCGCTCGCGTTCTTGTTTATTGACGGTGGTCACGGTGTAGAACCAGCAACACTTGATTACGAATTGTGGACACCACATGTTGCACTTGGTGGAACATTGGCCATTCATGACGTGTTTCCAGATCCAGCCGATGGTGGCCGTCCGCCGTACGAGAACATTTATCTGCCTGCAATCAACAGCGGACATTTTGAGGAAATTGGCGTTACTGGTTCGTTGCGTATTTTGCGCCGTCGGTAAGTGTTACCGAACAGAAACGCTGAGATGTGCGTTTTTACGCGGCATTGGTCGCGTAAACAGAGTTGACGCGAGAGAACCGCCACTTATTGCATCTGCCGCCATGATGATGGCCGCCGCAGTGTACGCACTGTATTCATCAGCGGGGAAGTGCACCATAGTCTTGTCTGGGTCACTTGGATACACAATGCCGGTCCAATAGGCGCCATCATCACGACGGTGCGGCATGGTCCACAACAACAGTTCACGCGCCGTGTCACGATCGCCAGCGGCGCAGTGTGCGATTGCACATTCGCTGGTTTCTGCTGCAGTCACCCATTGTTCATCGTTCACGCAGCGAACACCACGATCGTCGAGAACGAAAGTGTCCCAACTCTCTGCGAGTCGCGACTTGGCACGAATGCCGGTCATGGCGCCAGTGAGAACGGGGTAATACCAGTCCATTGCCCAACGCTCTTTCGGTTCAAAAGCGGTGAGGTCGGTCATGATGATGCGATCAATTGCATCGGCCGCTTCGGTGTACTGCGGATGTGGGTCTCCGACGAGATCTCCAATTGCCGCGCCGCAATGAAGTGCATGTCGGATAGATGAACAGCCGGTCAGCAACGCATAGTCCCATGGCTGACCATTGACTTCGCGCGCCCAGAGAATTGTTCCGTCGTGGCGACGCATGTTCATGACCCAGTCAAGAGCTTTACGAACCGTTGGCCACAGCGCTTTCACGGCTGCAGTGTCGCGAGTGCATAGCCAGTGCGCCCAAACGCCTACCGCAATGTATGCGGTGACATTGGTGTCCAGTTTGTGATCTTCAATAGAACCATCTGGCATGTAGTAGTTAAACCACCAGCCGTCAGCATCTTGATTATCGGCAAGCCATTTGTATGCCGCTAACGCAGCGTCATGGCGCCCCATGATGTCGAGGGCGATTGCTGTTTCGACGTGGTTCCAAGGGTCGCAGTGACCGTTTGGATACCACGGAATCATTCCGTTTGAGAGTTGCAGGGCCTGAATGGAGTCAGCAGTTTTCTGCAGGTCTGCAGTAGTGAGAATGCCAGGAAGGTGGGGAAGTGAGTGGACCATGATTATTTCGGCTTTGTTGAGTAGACGATGAAACTCTTGCCAAGAACTGGGCTGAGCAATTTCTCTGCAACGCGTGTTGAAGCGGGGCCCTCAATGATGTCCCATTCAAGAAACTTGCGGTACTTCGTGACAAGTGGGTGGTTGTCGTTGCGTGGACCAACTGCGCACTTCAGCCACCAGTACGGTGAGTGGAGAGCGTGTGCATGATGGCTACCGCGCACCTCTAGTCCGGCTGCACGTAGTTTCGCTTTCAGTTCAGTTGCTGAATAAATGCGAACGTGTCCACCAACACTTTTTGGTGCGTGATATTCATCTGACAACATCCAGTTGATTTTCTCCGGCCACCATGTGGGAACGGTGACGCCAAGTGAACCACCAGGTTTCAGAACTCGGTGAAGTTCTGCGATTGCGGCAACATCATTTTGGATATGTTCCAACACTTCGGAAGTGACAACACAATCAAAGGTGTTATCTGGAAACGGAAGCCGTGTTGCATCGCCACGCAAAACTCCGCCGAAGTTTGCGGCTGGAATTTCATTTTCATAAATCATGCCGCCGAAAGTGGCGCGCGTGCCGACCACTTCGTCTTGTGCCCAGTCGAGTGCGTACACCGTTGCACCGTGTCGTGCAGCTTCGAAGGCGTGTCGACCGAACCCGGCGCCAGCGTCAAGGAAGTTATCGCCGGCACGCAGACCTAATTTATTGAAGCGAATAGTGAGCATGTCAGCCTCGCTTCGCCAACTTGGCGCGGTTGTGTGGCATGTCAAGAACTTCGCGGTACTGCTCAACAGTGAGCTCGGCGCAGTGTCGCCAGCTCCAACGAGACACCACACGTTCACGACCAGCAGCACCAACACGCTCTCGCAAGTGAGCATCGTCGAGTCCGCGTCGAATTGCGGCGGCAAGTGCGTCTGCGTCGGCTGCAGGGCACTGCAACACTGTGTCTCCATCGGTTCCAGTGACTTCGGGAAGCGCGCCACCATCGGTAGCAACCAAACAGATTCCCGTGCTCATCGCCTCAATTGCAGGAAGGCTGAACCCCTCATACAAGCTTGGAACAACTGCAAGTTCTGCTTCTGCGTACAGTTCAACAATTCGTTCATCGGGCACTCCGGAAACGAAATCGATGAACGGTTTCAGACCTAGTGAGTCAATGAGATCCATGCTGTGACCTGGGCGGGGCTTACCAATAATGGTCAGTCGTATGTCGCGCTCGGTGCGTAGTTTTGCCATTGCTTCCAACAAGTACGACAAACCTTTCAATGCCACGTCTGCTGATGCAGTGGTGATGAGTCGTCCTGTTTGGCGGGTGACGTGAGGAAGTGGTTTGAAGAGTTCGGGATCAACACCAACTGGCACAAGACGCATGCGGTCGCGAGAGACTCCCATGTCTTTGTTGATGTCGTTGATGCTGTTTTCGCTAACGACAACGATGCGGGGCATTTTGCTGGCAACTTTTCCTTGCATGTCGACAAAGGAGTACCAACGCTTTAACGAACGACGCTTCCACCAGTTTGGTGCGTGGGTCATTTCCAATTCACGGTCTTTTGTAATGGGGTGATGCAGCGTGACAATGGTGGGGATTTTTTTCTCAATCTTCAAGATGTCCCACCCAAGGCACTGATTGTCATGAACAAGATGGAAATCATTTGTGCGTGTTCGAAGTTCACGGTACGCACGCTTTGAGAACGCAAGTGGTTCAGAGAATTGACCAGTCAGGAATCGTGCTGTTTCCACAACATCCGGCCATGACTTCAATTCCCAGTATCCGGGTAGACGGCCGGGGTACATGTCGTTGAAGATGTCGAGGCTGGGAAGCTTGTGTAATTCAATGCGATCGTCAAGCACGGGGTAGGGCTGACCACCAAAAACTTCAACACTGTGACCAAGGTCGACCAATGCTTTGGTGAGGTGGCGTGTGTACACGCCTTGACCGCCTACGTGTGGCTTGCCTCGGTACGTGAGGTACGCGAGTTGCAATGGGCCATTGGGGTCGTAGGCAGCACCTGACATAGGCGTTGCAGGCTAACTGGCACCCCGTGGAATGGCTCGGTAACGACGTTGAAGAAGGGCAATGGCCCACACAACGAGAAGCACGATATAGAACGCATTCCCCAACTGGGAGTAGGGCGTACGCCCTGAATACAAGGAAATCGTGCGTTCGATGACAGCGGACTCGCTAATGGCAGTTCGATTAAAAACTTCACCACGCGGACTGATGAACGCACTGAATCCGGTGGGTGCAGCCTGCACCACCCATCGACCTTGTTCGCGAGCACGAAGTCGCGACGACGCAACTTGTTGCGTCTGAAGAATTGTCCATGTGTAACTAGACCCATTCGTGGGATTGATGATGAAGGTGGCACCGTCAACAACACCTTCGTTCACTCGTCCACCAAAAAAGATTTCCCACGAAATTGCAACCGCAGCGCGTTCTTCGCCAATGTCTATCCAGCCCCGTGCATCTCCTGCGCGTGCATCGCGCGGGACCAAGTGTGTTGGTGCTCCGACAGAAGACAGAAGTGAGCGCATCGGCATGTACTCACCAAAGGGAACACGTCGTACTTTGTCGTAGCGAGAAGAGATAACACCATTTGGTTCAATAACTATTTGAGCGTTAGTAAATGCGTCGGGCCCTGCACTCTCGGTGATGCCCACTACTAATGGAACCTGAAGCCTCTTTGTCTCTGCTGCAAGTTCGGAGTATTCACGACTGTCTACAAACAGACCTTGGCTTGACACATTGATGACGTTTTCTGGCCACACAACTGCAGAGCGTTTGACGGAAGGCTGTAGTGATTTGGTGAGTTCAAGGTGGCGTACAAACACTTCACGAGGGTCAGTGTTAATCGCACGCGTTCCTTGGTCCCCACCGCCTTGAATGACCGTAAGAGTGAGTGTACGTCCGGTGTCAGATGTGTTGTCCCACGCGTTTGCGCAACCAATGAGCACCAGTGTGATGAGAATTGCACGCACGCGCTTGTGCGAGAGGCCAATCCAGAAAGCAACAACGGAGATAAGAATGACTCCGCCCCATGGGGATACAGATGCAAGTGGACTTTGTGATTGCGCAATTCCTAACGTTGCCAGTGGCACTCCACCGAAAGGCCACGACAATCGAATTGTCTCGGCAAGCACATGAAACACAATGAGTGCCTCCGTGTGTTGCCGTGGATTATTGAATGATGCAGCCGCTTTTGCTGCCACGCCATGGAGGCAGGCAAATAAGGCCACAGCAATGAGATAGCCCGGCGCTGTGAGAAACCACATCCACGCCATTCCTGGAAGAAACCATCCAAGAGCAAATACTGCGCCGGTTGCCAGTGGTGATTTCTCTTGGCGCTTTCGTGCGAGTGAACCGTAGATCGCGATGCCAAGAAAACTGAGTGGCCACCAACCCCACGGGGGAAGTGATGCGGCAACGAGGAGCCCTGAGGCGAACGGTGCGAGATGACGGGGCATTAACGAAGCAATGTTGCTCGCACCACGTAGCGCTTGCTGGTGCTTCCGCGCGGGTGACAGGTAAAGAGCGTGAGTGTCGGACGTGATGTTGGGTCGACAATCCAAACATCGGTGGGTTTCACTACCAGAACTTTTTGAACGCGGTATCTGAAAGACTTTCTAGGACGACTCACTGTGATGAGGTCGCCCACCTTCATTTTTTCAATGTTGTAGAAGGGACGAGGATTCGATGTTCGATGGCCACCGAGAACAACGTTGCCTTTACCGCCAAGAATTCCCGTACCTGGCCAATATCCCACACCGCGATCAAATTGAAGATCGGTGACGCCTTTGTAAATAGTGGTAGAGACTTTCAGTCGAGGAATTGAAATTCTTCCCACCAGGACGAGAGTGTCGGACTTACTCGCAACGGGTGATGCATGTGTTGCAGCTACTGCTGGAGATGGCGCACATGGCAACACAAGGAGTGTCACGAGTGCGAGCAGTGCAGTTCGGCGCATACGCCTATTGTGTCAGGCTTGCAAGGTGCGAAATGAGTGATTCGCCAGCAGCACGCGCTTGTTGCACGCAAGCAGGAATACCGATTCCTCGGTAGCTGGCACCAGCAAAAACAATTCCGGGGGCCTTTGCGCGCAAAGACTTTTCAATTTCTTCGAGTCGTTCAAAGTGATGAGGGCGATACTGCGGGAATGACTCTGCCCAGCGACTGGTGCGTACCTCTGTTGGGGTGAGATCGGCGTTGATGTGCAACTTCATATCGGCGAGTGCGAGGTTGAGCAATTTCTCGTTATCGAAGTGCATGACATCGAGGCCATCGCGACCCAGCGAAACTCGGACAATCATCGAGCCATCGGTCGGGCGCCAGTGCGCCCATTTGTTGGAACCAAACGATGCCGCGGTCACCCAGCGCTGGTCTGGTTTTGGCACCAAGTAGCCACTACCTGTGAGGTGCGATGGCCATTGTGTTGCAGGTACCGCGAGGCTAACGAGAACAACAGAGGCGTGATCCCATTGTTTCAAGAGAGAAGCGGCATGCGAATCAACAGTATGAATGAAAGCTGCGCTCTTCTTTGCCGGCGATGCCACTGCAATTGCATCACACTGGAGTGTGTGATTTGTTGTGTGAACGTTGTAGTGAGAACCGTGTCGCTCGATGCTTTCCACTGTTTCAGATGTGCGAATGGTTCCACCGACCGCGACAACTCTCTCAGCCAATGTCTCAATGAGCGCACCCATTCCCTTCAACGGCGACCCGAAGATAGGCAATGATGAGTTTGCATTTGCAGAGGCGTTCTTGCGAGCTTTTCCCGCGGCTATCAACATGCTGCGTTCCGATGTGAGCGCGGCGATCTGTGGGACAGCTGCAAGCGAGAAGTTGTCCGTGTCGGCGGCGTAGATACTGCCGACGAGCGGGTCCACAAGTCGTTCGTGTACCTCGTTGCCAAAACGACGACGCACGTAGTGCCCAATGGAATCTTTCGGTGTGGTGCGTGGCAGAAGTGGTTCTATTGCGGCGCGCGCCTTGCCCTTCGGCGACAATAAACGTGTAGAGGCAAATGAACGAACCTTTGCGGGAACACCAAGGAGAAGATCGCCGGGAATGGTGTGCATGCCGTTATGCCATACATACGCGTGTGCTCCGGTAGGAGATGTCAGTGCGGCTCCCAGACCAAGCTCGCTGGCCAACTGAGTCGCCCATGGCACTCGGGTGAGAAATGCATCGGCACCTTCGTCTACGGCGGGTAGACCCGCAAAGGGCGATGTTCGAATGAGGCCGCCAACGCTGGGTTGCGCATCGAGAACAGTGACAGACACTGGTTCTGGCGAATCCGCAAGCACGGTGAGGGCAGTGGTGAGTCCACTGACGCCGCCACCAATCACAACGACGTGGCGAGCGTGTGTCACGCGTTAGCCACCATGCGCGCGAGTGATGCCATCACTTTCGCATCGTCGTTCACGCACGCGGTGCGCGCAAATGCAAGACCGTGTGTATCCGCACGATGAGCAGCTTCAATGTCGAGGTCGTACAACACCTCAAGGTGGTCGGCCACGAAGCCGCATGCCGACACCAAGACACCATCAATGGGTTCTTCGCTTGTGCGTGTGGTGCCGATGGAGTCGATCACTTCAAGGATGTCAGGTCCAATCCACGGTTCTGGTGTGCGTCCGGCTGACTGCCACGCAATTGACCACTGAGACCAACGTGTGAGTCCGGCGCGTTCGGCTACCAATTCAGCGGTTGCGCGAAGTTCGTCGGGATACGGGTCGCCGCCGTCGATGATGCGTTGGGGAAGTGAGTGGGCGGTGAAGAGAACTTTGGTGCGCTCGGGGAGTGATGCCAATTTCTTTTTCATGTCGGTCGCAAGAAAATTGATGAACTCGTCGTTGCGTGCCCACGATTCAACACCCGTGACTTCAATGCCGTGTGGTGCCGCGGCCTCGCGCACGCGACCCATGTATTGACCAATGGAATACGACGAATAGTGCGGCGCAAGAACAAGACCCACAATGCGTGTAAAGCCTTGCTGAACAATTTCGGCGACTGCTTCTTCTACGAAAGGGGTTGCGTGCTTGAGGCCAAGAAACACCTGGAAGTGTCCTGGTTGAATCGCATCAAGCTCTCGTTGCAACGCATCGCGCTGATCTTCGGTGAGCTTCTTCAGCGGCGACAGTCCACCAATTGCTTCGTAGCGATTGATGAGGTCTTGGAGTGCTTCGTCTGTTGGTGGGCGTCCACGACGAATGTCGGTGTAGTAGGGAAGAATTTCTTCCTTTGTTCGGGGTGTCCCGTACGCCATTACGACGACGGCTGTGCGTTGAGCGTTGCTCATGAGCGACCTCCTGAATGAACGAAATCAACGACAGCCTTCAACACATCGGGATTTGTGTCTGGCTGAACGCCATGACCCAAGTTGAAGATATGTCCGGGATGTGCGTTGTTGTCGTTGAGAACTTCTTGTGCACCGCGAAGTGCAATGTCTGTGCCTGCGAGAACGAGAGCAGGGTCGAGATTTCCCTGAACCACTGTGTCTTTCCCTAGCCGTGCACGTGCATCGCGAATGCGGGTGCGCCAATCTAAACCAATAACGCTGTTGCCAACTGAGTTCATCGACTCCAGAAGGTGATCGCATCCGATACCAAAATGAATTCCGCGCACTCCGGGGTGACGCTGTGCGATTTGTGCGAACACCTCTGTTGTGTGTGGCCGAACAAATGTGTCGTAGTCATCTCGTGACAGTGCTCCTGCCCACGAGTCAAACACTTGAAATGCTTCTGCACCGTGCGATAACTGTGCAGAGATAAAGGCCACAGAATGTTGAACCAAGCGACTCATGATGTCATTCCACAATTGAGAATCTTCATGCATGATTCGTTTTGTGTTTTGGTACGTGCGGCTGGGACGTCCTTCAATGAGATAACTGGCAACAGTGAATGGTGCACCAGCAAAGGCAAGCAGAGGAACCGTGAGTTCTTTCACCAAAATGTCAACCGTGTCGGTTACATAGAAAATATCGCTGTCTTCGAGTGAACGTAAACGAGCGAGATCGTCGCGAGTGCGCAATGGTGATGCCGCGACTGGCCCGGTTCCTGGCGCAACATCTATTCCAAAACCAACTGCGTGTGGTGGAACCACAATGTCGGAATACAACACGGCTGCATCAACGCCGTAGCGACGAACTGGTTGAAGTGTGAACTCGGCAGCTAGTTCTGGCTGCTTGATGGCTTCAAGAATGCTGCCTTCGCCGCGAATCTTTCGGTATTCCGGCAAGCTGCGTCCCGCCTGGCGCATAAACCACACGGGGGTATGCGCGCCAACCTCGCCACGTGCGGCTGCGAGAAAGGGATCGCTGGGGAGACTTGTCATACCTATTGGTTACTTGCGGTGAACCCGTCCGCGCAACGCGGTGAAGGCCAAAGTGAAAGAAATCGCACCAACAATGCCTGAGGCAAGAAACGCTTGGCCCAATGCCGCGGCATCCCAGCCCTGCAAAATGAGGGTTCGCATGCCGGCGAGCAAATAAGTAACGGGGTTGTAGTCGGCCGCCGTTGCCAGCCATCCGGTCATTTGTTCTTGTGGAACATACGCGGTGGTAAGGAACGCAAAGGGGAAAAACAGAAGGAAAGCGTTGTTTACCGCAATGGGGTTACCGGTCTTTAGGGCAATGGCATAGGGAAAGCCAGTGAAGGCGAGACCCCATGCAACTGCAAGGGCGATGAACATGAGCATGCCAAGGATTCCCGTTTTGAACGAGATGCCAATGATGAGCCCCAAAATAAGAACCGGCACTGCGAGAAGAGCCACAACTGCGAAGTCGGCAATCATGCAACCGAGAAGAAGCGTCGCACGGTTGACGGGAGTCAACAGCAATCGATCGAGATAACCATCTTGAATATCAATTACTAAAGATCCTGCGCGTGAAATACCCGTGACAGCAAAGATGATGGAGACAGGTAGCTGAAATCCTTTGAAGTCGAAGCCCGGCGGGAGGTTCCCTTCAACAAAAGTTTGAAGCGAGCCAATGTTCACAATGAGGAAGAAAAGTGGGACCATTAATCCGGGGATGATGGCTTCTTTGTCACGAATAGACAGTCGTAATGCACGACGTGCCACCGAGACAAGGTCGTGCAGGAAACCAGCGCGACGTGCAAGGGCAGGTGTAGATACGTTCATTGTGCGTCCTCCTGTTGCATGCGGGTTCCGGTGGTTTCTAAGAACACATCGTCCAATGTTGGTGTGCGCATGGTGAGTTCATTCACTGTGATGCCTGCACTACTGAGAGCAACTGCAATAGGACTTAACGCAGAGCCACCATTGGTAACTCCGATGACAATGCTTTCGCCTTTGGCTTCAATGTGATCGAGGCCAGGCACGGCATGCAACGCCTGTGCCGCCTTTTCGGCATCGGAAGCAGACACTTTTGCGATGATGACGTCAGCCCCAATGGAACGCTTTAGTTCTGCTGGAGTTCCTTCAGCAACAATGCGACCCTTCGCAATAATGCCCACACGATCTGCAAGTTCGTCAGCTTCTTCTAAGTACTGAGTGGTGAGGAAGATGGTCATTCCCATGTCGGTGTTTAGTTTGCGAACTTCAGCCCATACGGCAGCACGACTGACGGGGTCGAGTCCAGTAGTGGGTTCATCAAGGAACAACACTTCTGGTTGATGTACCAACGATGCTGCAAGGTCGAGGCGACGCTTCATGCCTCCGGAATACGTAGACACCAAGTCGTCGATGGCGCTCCCGATATTCACAAGACCCAAGAGGTGTTCAATACGTTCTGCGCGTTGGGATGCGGTTAGTCCGTAGAGACGTCCTTGCATATCGAGAATTTCACGACCAGTTTGCTTCATGTCGAGTGCAGCGTCTTGCAGTGCAACACCTATTCGAAGACGAACATTCTCTGTCTCGGAAACGATGTCGAATCCGGCAACCGTGGCAGAACCCGACGTGGGATTCAACAACGTGGTGAGCATGCGCACTGTGGTGGACTTTCCGGCGCCGTTTGGCCCAAGGAATCCGTAGATCTCGCCTTGCTTAATGGCAAGGTTGACACCGTTGACTGCGACATTGTCACCGAAAGCGCGAACCAGGTTGTTCGCGGTAATGGCGTGGGTCATTTTTCTAAGACTATCGGGGGTTTGACCGCGGGTTTTTCCGCAATTGTGCGTCAATGCGCGCCACTCGAGTGCGAGCAGGCGGATGTGCTGTGACAAGTCGGTCGCGCCAATGTGTTGCGCGTTCACCATGACCAGCCGCAATAACAATGCGAAGTGCGTTTCGTAGTTCTTTGCCGAATCCCATGTTCACAACTGTTTCGTCAGCTTTGAATTCGGCGCCTTTTCCAGTGGCATTACCAATGACTTGTGAGATGGAAATCATTGAGAGAAAGATCCACGACACAATGGTGAGCGCACCAGCAACTGTTCGGCCCAACAGCGACGCACCAGATGATCGTTGTGCAAATGTGTCGGTTGCTGCATGTGCAATGTTTTGCACATAAAAACCGATTCGCGCAAGAAGCACAATGGGAATGGTGAGCCATTGCCCAACTGTTAATGCGATTGTGTGCATGCCCAAGTGGTGACTTAATTCGTGAGCGAGTACTCCACTGAGATCTTCGCGTGACAAGTTGGCAATAGCCCAACTAGACACCACAACAAGATGTCCGCCCGACGCAAACGCGTTGAGATCTTCAGAGTCTGCGACGGAGAGAACAAATCGACCAGGGGGGATGTGGTTTGCTTGGGCAACGACATGCCATGCGCGTTGTAATGAATCGTTTTCTTGTCGAGTTGGTGCGCGCGCTCCGAGCAACCGCATTAATACAAGTCGTTGTACGGGTCGTAGAAAGAGAACGCCACCCAAGAAGAACCACACGCAGGCAAAGACCACAAATGAGACGTTGACGAACAACTGTGTGATCCACCAAAAAGCGGCAACAGCCACGAGCCATGCTGGTATAAGAGCCACAACGGGTGCAATGGCTGCAATGGCGTAACCGTCGATGCGTCGTTGGCGCTGAAGACGGTCGGAGCGAGGCATGGCTCTCTAGTCCACCAGCAACTGGCCGTACGGTCAATGACCCTGTTTCTGGCTCCTCAAGCAACTCACATACACTCAGTAACAGTCCGTTGTCTTGAAGGAGTCTCAGATGCCCGCACCAACTATTCCCGGAGCAGAACCGTTTTCTCACGTTGGTACCGGAGACGCTGGTGTACTGGTTCTGCATGGCTTCACGGGTAATCCCGGTTCTATGCGTGGATTGGCCAATGCATGCGCCGAGGCTGGTTTCCACGTAGAACTTCCACAGTTGGCAGGCCATGGCACCGCTATTGAAGACATGATCCCAACTCGCTGGTCCGATTGGAGTGCGGATGCAAATTCCGCATATGCCACATTGGCGAAGCGGGCGTCGAAGATTGTGGTGATGGGGCTCTCTATGGGTGGTGCTCTCACGTTGTGGGTAGGCGCCGAGCATCCCGACGTACTCGGATTGGTGTGCGTGAACCCAGCTACGCAACCCCAACCTGCGGAGGTGTTGGGAATGTTGCGTGACATGGTTGCAAGCGGAGCAGAAGTGATGGACGGAATTGGTTCCGACATTGCCGAACCTGGTGTGGTGGAAACCGCATATGCCGGAACACCACTCGCGGCTCTTTTGTCTTTTCAAGAAGACGGACTTGTTCCGTTGGCTCAGCGCTACTCGTCAATGAAGATGCCGTTGTTGTTGTTCACATCCGTGCAAGACCATGTTGTCAGTCCTTCGGATAGCGATGCGCTAGCGGCTAGCTATGGTGGGTCTGTTGAGCGCGTCATGTTGGAACGTAGCTATCACGTCGCCACACAAGACTTCGATAAGGGAATCATCTTTGAGGGAGCGGTTGCATTTGCACATCGCGTCACTGCGTAATGCTGGCACTGGCTGCGACAACACTTCTGTCATCTATCCCTAGCCCATCATCGGGGGCTCTGTCGCTTGGTTCGTTAAAGCTCAATGCCTACGGACTCATGATTGCAATCGGCGTCATAGTTGCTGTGCGAATAGCAGGGCGTCGCGCCGAAAAATTTGGTGTTGCAACCATGGAGGATTTCTCTTCAATTGCGACGTGGGCAGTACCCGCTGGAATTATTGGTGGGCGTGTGTACCACGTGATTACCGATGTGCAATTGTTTCGCGACAATTGGGTTGATGCGTTCAAGATTTGGCAAGGTGGCTTAGGCATTTGGGGCGGTGTGCTTGCCGGGGTTCTCGTGGGGTTCTGGCGAGCAAAGGTCCGTGGTCTCGATGCGTGGTGGATCTTGACATGTGCTGCTCCAGCGATTCCCGTTGCCCAAGCCATCGGCCGTTGGGGAAATTGGTGGAATCAGGAATTGTTCGGCCGACCAACCGATCTGCCGTGGGCATTGAGTGTCTCAAATGGAACCGCAATCAAGGCGGGGTATCCGATAGGCACCACATTCCATCCCACGTTTCTGTATGAATCACTCGCGTGTCTTGCACTTGCCGCACTACTGCTCGTTGTGGAGAAGCGTTTTTCTCCAGCCCGCGGGCGGCTCATTGCCTGGTACGCGGCGGGGTACACCACATTTCGTTTCTTTATCGAAGGGCTTCGCATTGACTCGGCCCACAGCGCCGGTGGGCTTCGATTGAACCAGTGGGTGTCGTTGGTGGTCTTTGCGATAGCCGTGGGTTGGCTGGCGGTGGACGCTCGGCGTTCTCGTGACGGTGCCAAACCGTCTACGGTCACATCCCATGAGTGAATGTCTGTACGAAGTCCGCGAGCCAGGAATTGGTCTCATTACTTTCAATCGTCCCGATCGTCTAAACGCGTGGACAGGCCGCATGGGTCACGAATACTTCGAGGCAATCGATAAGGCAGTTGCAGATCCCAACGTTCGCGTCATTGTTGTTACTGGCGCTGGCAAGGGCTATTGCGCTGGCGCTGACATGGGAACACTACAAGGAATTCCTGCTGGCGATGCGGCAGCGAAAAAAGACGAACGCAACGACAACATTCTTGAAGGTCGCATGCAAGATGAGATCACGCGAATTTCAAAACCAGTTATTGCAGCAGTGAACGGCGCAGCAGCCGGACTCGGTTTAGTTCAAGCATTGATGTGCGACATTCGATTCGCAGCCGACACCGCAAAATTCACGTGTGCATTTTCAAAGCGCGGACTCATCGCGGAATACGGCATCTCGTGGGTCTTGCCTCGCCTTGTAGGTCAAGCAAATGCTCTCGACCTTCTTATGTCTAGCCGTGTCATCCTTGCCGATGAAGCGCATGCACTTGGAATGGTGAACAAAGTTGTTCCCGCAGATCAACTTATGGATGTTGTGATGGCATACGCATCAGACCTTGCACAAAATGTTTCTCCGTCGTCAATGGCGGTCATGAAGCGACAGGTCTATGGCGACTATGCAAAGGACGTCTCCACGGCAAGTAAAGATGCACTTGTGTTGATGGGTCAGTCATTTGGCCGACCTGACTTTAAAGAGGGAGTGCAAAGTTTCGTTCAGAAGCGTCAGGCCGAATTCCCACCTGTTGACCCCACGGCATAACGCCAAATAGGCAGGGGCGTCTGTGGACGCGGCTCGTAGGCTTAAGAACCGTGACACAGTCCGGTAGCCCCATTTCAGCGTCAGACGTGGCCAAGGTGGCCCGCCTCGCTCGCCTCGATATTGACGATGCTCAGGTAGAGCACTTCACCGAACAACTCGGCAAGGTGATGGGCCACTTCAGCGATATTGATGCGCTCGATCTGTCTTCGGTTGAACCCATGACTCAGCCGTACCCATTAGTCAATGTCATGCGCGAAGACATTGAACTTCCCACTCTTGACACCGACGAAGTGCTGGCCGCAGCACCCGCTGCTGAAGAGCGTCGCTTCCGTGTTCCACCCATTGTCGGATTGGACGGCTAGTCATGGCCAGTATTCCTTCCACCGCATCGGGCATCGCATCTGCAGTTTCGTCCGGTTCAGTCAGTGCGCGCACAGTTGTCGACGCACATCTTGAACAAATTGCCGCACGTGACGGCGACATTCACGCGTTCAACTTGGTCACTGCGGATGAAGCCCGTGCACAGGCCGATGCTATTGATGCCGACATTGCCGCAGGGCGCCCTGTGGGGCCACTTGCTGGTGTGCCCATTGCGCTGAAAGACAATTTGTGCACACACGGAATTGACACCACATGCTCTTCAAAAATTCTTGAAGGTTGGAAACCCCCGTATGACGCAACAGTGGTGTCGCGTTTACGCGCCGCTGGTGCCATCTCTGTAGGCAAAACAAACTTGGATGAGTTTGCTATGGGTTCAAGCACCGAGAACTCTGCGTTTGGTGCAACAAAGAATCCGCTCGACTTGTCGCGCGTGCCCGGCGGTTCTAGTGGTGGCAGTGCAGCGGCCGTTGCTGCTGGTTTTGCGCCGGTCAGTCTTGGTTCCGACACGGGCGGAAGTATTCGTCAGCCCGCAGCGTTGTGCGGTGTTGTTGGTGTAAAGCCAACATACGGAATGGTCAGTCGCTATGGCCTTGTTGCGTACGCAAGTTCGCTCGATCAAATCGGGCCATTTGCAACAACAGTGTCCGACGCAGCACTCATTACCGAAGTCATTTCGGGTCATGACCCCATGGACTCAACTTCTATTCCGCAATCCGCGCCATCTCTGGTGGGTGCAGTGACCCAAGGTGTTTCCGGAATGCGTATTGGCCGCGTGACAGATCTTCCAGGTGGCGCAGAACCAGAAGTGATGGAGCGCTTGAATGCAGCGTTCGATGCGTTGGCGGCAGCTGGTGCAACCATTGTGGACATCACCTTGCCCAGCTTGTCGTTCGCACTAACGGCGTATTACCTCATTGCACCTGCAGAGGCCAGCAGTAACTTGGCCCGCTTCGATGGTGTGCGTTACGGATTGCGTGTGAACGCAGCCGATACCAACGCAATGTACGGCGCAACACGTGCGGCAGGTTTCGGAGATGAAGTAAAGCGCCGCATCATGCTTGGTACGTATGCGTTGTCTGCCGGGTATTACGACGCGTACTACGGCAAGGCATTGAAGGTTCGCCGAATCATCGCTGAAGATTTCGATGCGGCATACAAAAACGTTGACGCCATTGTTATTCCAACATCGCCGCTCGTTGCGTTCAAGGCCGGAGAAAAAGTAGATGACCCAATGGCCATGTATCTGTGCGACATCTACACAATTCCTACAAACTTGGCTGGTCACCCCGCAATGAGTGTTCCCTTCGGAACCGGTGCGCATCACTTGCCCGTTGGTATGCAGGTTCTCGCACCAGCGCTTGGTGAAGCAGCAATGTTTCGCGTAGGCGGGGCACTTGAAGCAGCAGGAGGCGCACAATGAGCGACAGCACTCTTAGTTCAGTTGTTGCCACTGAAGACCAGTTACTTCCTGGTGGCTGGGAAATGATTGTTGGTCTTGAAGTGCACGTTGAACTTGCAACTCGCACCAAGTTGTTCAGCGGTTCGCCAAACCGTTTCGGTGACGAACCCAATGTCAATATCGACCCTGTCACTTTGGGTCTTCCTGGCGCACTACCTGTTCTGAACAAGCAAGCGGTTGAACTCGCCATGCGTATTGGACTTGCACTGAATTGCCGAATTCAAAAGTGCATCTTCCACCGCAAGAACTACTTCTATCCCGACATGCCAAAGGCATACCAAATCAGCCAGTACGACCTTCCGTTGAACGCCGATGGTTTCCTTGCTTTGCCCAGCGGAACTGTTGTGGGAGTTGAACGTGCACACCTCGAAGAAGACACAGGCAAGAGCACTCACGTTGGTGGTGCCACGGGTCGAATTCATGGAAGTGACTACTCGCTTATCGACTTCAATCGTGCAGGCGTTCCCTTGGTAGAAATTGTGTCGCGTCCCGACATTCGCACCAGCGAACAAGCCAAGGAATACGTGGCCGAGTTACGCGCAATTCTTGAAGCCATCGGTGCATCGGACGCAAAAATGGAAGAAGGTTCCATGCGTTGCGACGCCAACGTGTCGGTGCACAAGATTGGTACCCCGTACGGCACACGTTGCGAAATTAAGAATGTGAACTCAATTCGTGCACTTGGTCGCGCAATCGATTACGAAGCACGTCGTCAAATTGATGTTCTCGATTCTGGCGGCACAATTCGCCAAGAAACACGGCACTGGGACGATGCAGAAGGTCGTACACACACGTTGCGTACCAAAGAAGACGCAGACGATTACAGATACTTTCCAGAACCAGATTTGGTCACACTCGACCCATCTGCTGAATGGATTGAATCAGTTCGTCAGTCGTTGCCAGCGCTTCCGGCCGCACGACGAGCAATGTTGCAAGAACTCACTGGGTACGACCCACAAAGTGAAGCAGTCATTGTCGCCGTAGAGCGTGGTCAGCATGAATACGTGAAGGCAATTGCAGATGCCGGCGGAGACCCGGTGAAAGCACTCATTTATGTCACGCAGGCTTTCGCCGAGGCAGGTGCACAACCTGCAGTTCCACCTGCAGACATTGCGGCGCTCACTATCTTGGAACGCGACAACAAGTTGTCGGCGACGCAAGCCAAGACTGTGTTGGCTGAAATTGTTGCTAATGGGGGCGGAGACGCCGCGGCCATTGCCGCATCGAAAGGTTTCGAAGCCATGGACACATCTGCCGTTGAGGCGATGGTGGACGAAGCAATCGCAGCAGATCCCGACGCGTGGGCAAAATATTGCGCTGGCGAAGAAAAAGCTGCCGGTGCAATCGTTGGTCGAGTCATGAAAGCCAGCAAAGGCAAGGCCGACGGCAAGATTGTGTCGGCAATTATGCAATCGCGTCGCGGCTCGTAGGGTTCTGCGCCTAGGGCGTACTGTTCGCCCATGGACTTTGAGATTCCCGCAGACATTCAAAAGACCCTGAACGACCTCGATGCGTTCATTGAAGCCGAGATAAAACCACTGCAGGCACAAGACGACAATGAGCGTTTTTTTGATCATCGTCGCGAATGGGCACGAACAGATTTTGACAACGACGGTGTTCCACGTGCTGACTGGGAAGCACTACTTCGCGAAATGCGTCGCCGTGCCGATGCAGCAGGGTGGCTACGACTTGCACTTCCGAAAGAGTTTGGTGGGCAAGACGCCACCAACTTGAAGATGGCAATCATTCGTGAGCATCTGGCAACAAAAGGTCTTGGTCTTCACAACGACCTACAGAACGAATCAAGCATCGTTGGCAACTTTCCTACCGTGTTAATGATGCGCGACTTCGGAACTGAAGATCAAAAGAAAAACTGGATGCCCGGATTCCTCGACGGCACAAAGCGACTCGCATTCGGTCTCACCGAACCTGGACACGGAAGTGACGCCACATATTTAGAGACCACTGCGTATCGCGATGGCGATGAGTGGGTACTGAACGGTATGAAGCGATGGAACAGTGGCCTTCACCACGCCACCCACGACATAATTTTTGCTCGCACAAGTGGCAAGCCCGGAGACCCCAAGGGAATTACTGCATTCTTGGTGCCCACCAATGCACCAGGATTCAAAGTGGAATTCTTCTGGTGGACATTCAATATGCCAACAGACCATGCAGAAGTAAGTCTCACCGATGTGCGCGTCGGCGCAGACGCTGTGTTTGGCCCTCCTGAAGAGGGGCTTGCGCTAGCACAACATTTCGTGCACGAAAACAGAATTCGTCAGGCTGCAAGTTCTTTAGGTGCTGCACAGTTCTGCATCAATGAAGCAGTTCGATATTCCAATGAGCGCATTACCTGGGGCAAGAAACTCAGCGTGAATCAGGGAATTCAGTTTCCGCTTGTTGAACTGCACACAGAAGCTGCAATGTTGCGTCAGATGATTCGTTACACAGCGTGGATGTTGGATCACAAACATCACATGGAAGTCACGCACTTGGTTGCTATGTGTAACTATCGCGCCAATCGTTTGGCGTGTGATGCGGCTGACCGCGCCATGCAAACGTGTGGTGGAGTGGGGTACAGCCGCCACATGCCGTTCGAGCACATCTATAGACACCACCGTCGTTACCGAATTACCGAGGGTTCTGAAGAAATTCAGATGCGCAAAGTTGCCAGCAATCTTTTCGGATTCGGTGCATCGCCAGACCGGCGATAACGGTCTTACGCGTCAAACGCCAGAACACGACCGTGGACAACGACTCCCACGGTGGATCCGACATCGGGCAAAAGTCGGGCATGTAAACGCACGGTGGCCATAGTTCCGTCGGCAAATCGAACATCAACGGTGCCGTCGTGTCCGAAGTACCGAGTGGCAACAACGTCACCCGTGACTCGTGCCCCAGAAGAATCAGCATTCACAATTTCGAATTGTTCGGGTCTAATCATGACCTGCACAGACCCACTTGCATGTTCGCGAAGTAATTCAATGTCTCCAAATGATGTGTTCACGGTGTTGCCAATGGCGCCCACAGTTCCGCGCACAGACACTGTTTCACCAATGAATTCAGCAACTTCGGGAGTAGTGGGTGCGTGGTACACACTGACAGGATCTGAGAACTGCGCGATATTTCCCTTCAGCAGAACCGCAACTGAATCGGCGGTAGAGAGCGCTTCGTCTTGGTCGTGGGTCACCCACACAGCAGTGACTTGTTCGGCTCGCAGAATGGTGACCACTTGGTCTCGAAGCGATTCCCGTAATCCTGCATCGAGTGCAGAGAACGGTTCATCAAGCAACACAAGAGTGGGACGTGTTGCGAGTGCGCGTGCAAGCGCCACACGTTGTTGCATTCCGCCGGAAAGTTCCGACGGCATGAGGGAACCAGATGTTGGAAGTCCAACAAGTTCAAGCATCTCGGCAACTCGTGTTTTTGTTTCGCGTGATTTGCGCTGTGTAAGACCAAATGCAACGTTTTGCGCAACGGTGAGATGCGGAAACAAGGCGCCTTCTTGTGGAACCAATGCAACACCACGTTGGTGTGGCGGTACCCATGAGTTTTCACTGGCAACGCAGACACCATCGATAGAGACTGAGCCGTGTTGTGGTCGTTCAAGGCCAGCGATGATGCGAAGAAGTGTGGTCTTTCCTCCACCCGATGGTCCGAGTAGGGCAGTGATGCTTCCGTGTTGAGCAGTGAGGTTGATGGAGTTCAGAACGTGCGTGGAGCCAAAACGATGGGACACACCGTGCAGTTCAAGAGCAGGTGACGATGTCATGATCCACCATCTTTCATGGAAGACAGTGTGCCAAGAAGCGCAGTGGGAAGCGCTGCCAATATCAACATTGCCAGAGCAAATGGGCCAACTGCGGCGTAGTCAGAGATGGTGCTGAAGTCCCAAATCTTGGTAGACAACGTGTTCATTCCGGTGGGTCGTAACAGCAGCGTGACGGGTAGTTCCTTTACCGCAGCCAGCATGGTTAATGCCGAACCTGCAAGTACACCAGGCAACGCAATGGGAAGAGTGACACGCAACAAAGTCTGGAAAGAGTTTGTGCCAAGGCTGTGCGCTACCTCTTCCAACGACACCGGCGTTTTCTCGAGTGCAGCGCGAAGCGATGCCACCATCACCGGGAGAAAGATGATGACTTGGCCAAAGACCAAGAGCGGAAACTCTTGATACCACGGACGAGCAACGCGAATACCCACATAGACAACAGAGATGGCAACCACGATTCCAGGTAATGCGTGCGTGATGTATGTGAGGCGTTCGGGAAGGCGAGCAATAATGCCCTTGCCGCGAACCGCGCACCACGTAACGGGCAAAGCAAGCAACAAGGTGACAATTGCTGTGGCACTGCCGTTAATGAATGATTGCCCAGTTGCTTTCCATACGGTTGCCCAATCTGTTGCGCGCGTAGTGCTTCGTCCAAGCCATGACACAACATTCACTACGGGAACACCAACGGCGGGAACAAGAACAAACGACGTACCCACAAGCACAACCACGCGTGCACGCAGAGAAAGTTGTGAATGTCGTTGGCGCGCGGCATTAGATTTTCGTGCCGACGTGTCGTCTCCGCGCGCAAACGATTCAGCAAGCGTGAGAGCTAACGCCGCGGCAATGAGAACAAGTGACAAGGTGGCCGCACGCGTGGGATTAAATCCTGCTCGGTACGCCCCGTAAATCACCCATGTGAAGACTTCGTGGCGCATTGCTGCAACCGCGCCGAAGTCGCTGAGCGCGTAGAGAGCCACAAGTAAGCCGCCCGATGCAATGGGTCGACGCAGTTGTGGAAGAAGAACTTCCCGAAGAATGTCAAATGATGATCGCCCCATTGTTCGTGCAATGTCTTCGTGCACGGGGTCTAGCCGTTTCATGGCTGCTGCTACCGGCAACATGACATACGGATAGCAGGCAAACGTCAGAACTATGAACGCTCCTGTGAACCCTGAAATGCCAGGTAACCACGAGATCCAGGCAAAGGCAGCCAAATACGACGGAATTGCTAGTGGTAACGAGAACGCAATGGTGAGAACTGTGCGTCCACGTATTCCAGACAATGTGGTGACCCATGCAGCGAAGATTCCAATCACAATGCTTGCAAGGGTGACGGCCGCAGTGAGAACTCCACTGCGCCAAATCAGTGTGAGAGTGCGTTGCTGAATCAGCTCGTCAGTAAAGACCTGAATTCCACGGGAGAGTGATTGTGTTCCGAGATACCAGACCGGAACCAGCGACACAATGGCAGCAGCGAACGCAAGGCCCAGTACGGGGAATGTCGCTCGCGTTCGTTGCATGCTTACGTTCTTTTATGTTTGCTCACTTGGTGAGCAAACCAACTTTCTGAAGAAGTTCTTGGGTGAGATCTAATGACTTCAAGTCGGACAAGTTGATTGATGGCGCTTGCAGATCAGCAAACGGGGGGAGACCGTCGGCTTGTGCGGCACCAGAAGTGAGGATGTACTCCCAGGTCTTTTTGCGGAAGTACTCCGCAGCGGTATCGCTCTGAAGAAAGTCAACAAACTTCTGCGCGGCCGACGAGTGTTTGGCGTTTGCCAAGATGCCAACACCTGCAACGTTCACTAGTCCACCAACGTCACCTGCGGCCATGAATTGGTTCTTTGCAACAACAGCATCTGCACCTTCGGCTGCAATCTTTTCTAGCAAGTAATAGTGGTTTACTAATCCAAGCGATACCTCTCCGGTATTTACTGCATCGCGGACAGCACTGTTCTTTTCGTATGCAACTGGCTTGTTCTGCGCAAATGCCGTCAACCATTTTTCTGCGCCATCTTCACCGCGTAACACACGTAGTGCAGTAACAAACGATTGCCAGGAAGCATTCGTGGGTGCAAATCCAATCTTGCCTGACCATTGTGCGTCGAGCAGACCGTCAATTGTGTTTGGTGGCGTGGGGGCAAGTGTGGGGTTGTACACAACAACTCGAACGCGGCCAGTGACACCAACCCACTTACGGTTTTCTGAGGAGAATTTCGAGTCAACCAAAGAGAGTGTCTCCGTTGGTAACTCTGCAAGGTTGTCTTCCACGGCGCCGAGTGCACCGGCATCTTGTGAGAAGAACACATCGGCGGGGCTGGCAGATCCTTCGGTCAACAAAAGTGCTGCCATCTCGCCACTATCGCCATAACGAGCGTCCACACTGATTCCAGTTTCTTCGGTGAACGCTGCAAATAGATCTTTCACAAGTTCTTCGCTACGGCCGCTGTACACAGTGACCGTGGTGTCTTCAGATACGGCCGTGGTATCGGATGAAGAACTTGACGAGCCACACGCCGTCAGCACGAACGACAAAGAGGCAACGGCAGCGATAAAGCGTTGAGATGTTTTCATGGGTCCTCCTTTGGGGAGTTAGGCAGACCTAACACATAAGATGATAGGGGCACCTAACAACGATTGCAACTAGTCGTTTCGGGGGTCATGGGAACTGCTTGAGTACCGTGGGAGCCATGTCCACAGCAGACGGCACTCCCATCGACATCAAGCCTCGTAGTCGCGACGTCACCGACGGCAATCAGAAAGCAGCCGCACGCGCCATGTTGCGCGCAGTGGGCCTTACCGATGACGACTGGCAGAAGCCACAAATCGGTCTGGCAAGTGCGTGGAATGAAGTAACTCCGTGCAACATGTCGCTTCGTCGTCTTGCCGATGCAGCCAAGCAGGGTGTTCGTGCCGCTGGTGGTGTTGCGCTTGAGTTCGGCACCATCACCGTGTCCGACGGAATCAGTATGGGTCACGAAGGCATGCGCGCAAGTTTGGTGTCGCGCGAAGTTATTACCGACTCTGTTGAGACTGTTGTACACGGCGAGCGCTTTGATGGTTTCGTAGGTCTTGCCGGATGCGACAAGAGCATTCCTGCAATGTTGATGGCGGCAGCTCGTCTCAACTTGGCAAGCGTGTTTGTGTACAACGGTTCAACAATGCCGGGTGTTCATAACGGAAAGAACATTGACATCACCACTGTGTTCGAAGCAATTGGTGCGTGCGCGGCAGGCACAATGAGTCAAGAAGAGCTGAACGACATTGAAAAGTCTGCGTGCCCAGGTGAAGGTGCGTGTGGCGGAATGTTCACGGCAAACACCATGTCATCTATCGCCGAGGCTTTAGGTATGAGTTTGCCTGGTTCCGCATCTGCACCCGCAATTGATCGTTCACGTGAAGACGATGCGAAGCGCGCTGGCGAAGCAGTGGTGAACTTATTGCGTTTAGGAATTCGTCCGCGCGACATTATGACGAAGAAGGCTTTTGAAAACGCCATTGCTGTTACGAATGCTCTTGGTGGAAGCACAAACGCAGTTCTCCACCTTCTTGCAATCGCAAGCGAAGCAGGAGTGGAGCTAGATCTTGATGACTTCAACCGCATTGCGGACAAAGTTCCCCACATTGCCGACACAAAGCCAGGCGGCAAGTACCACATGTCCGACATGCATCGCATTGGTGGTGTGCCAGTTGTGTTGAAGCATCTTCTTGGCGCAGGTTTATTGCATGGCGATGTTCTCACCTGCACCGGGAAAACAATGGCTGAAAACTTGGCTGACGTGAATCCTCCACAACCCGACGGTGATGTTGTTCACCCGTTATCAGATCCCATTCACACAGAAGGTGGCATCAACGTTCTGTCAGGTTCGCTTGCGCCAAAGGGGAGCGTGGTGAAAGTTGCTGGACTCACAAAAGATCAACTTCAGTTCGAAGGACCTGCTCGCGTGTTTGACGGTGAAGACGGCGCAATGGATGCACTCATGACGGGTCGTATCAATCATGGTGACGTCATCGTTATTCGTTACGAAGGTCCAAAGGGTGGGCCGGGCATGCGCGAAATGTTGGCCATCACCGGCGCGTTGAAAGGTGCCGGACTTGGTTCCACCGTTGCCCTCATTACCGATGGCCGTTTCTCTGGCGGTACGTGGGGATTCTGTATTGGGCATGTCGCACCCGAAGCAGTAGATGGCGGACCAATTGCATTCGTACAAGAAGGCGACCGAATTCGCATTGATGTACCCAACAAATCACTTGACGTACTTGTTGATGCAGCTGAAATGGAAAAGCGGAAAGTGGGCTGGAAACCCAACCCACCGCGGTACACATCGGGCGTATTGGCAAAGTTCGCCAAGCTGGTACAAGGTGCCGAAAAGGGCGCCATCACCAACGTCTCGCTCTAATCCAGACCTCGGTAAAATGGAGAAAACCCTTGCGGCATAAGGGGTTCAGAACTTTGTAGCACCCTTGTGGTGAGATACGAGTCCAATGCCAGATACCTCGTCATCATCGTCGCCCGATCTCTCCACAACAACTGAACTGCCGCGTCAGTTCACCCTGTTCTTGAAGAACTCCGACTTTGGTGAGGTTGTCATGGCGGCGGTGCGTCATGCTCAGGACTCAATTGCAGACAGCACGTTCACTGTGCAGTTCACTCCCACTCACTGCATGTGGTGGTTTCGTCGTCAGAACGTCAACATGTATCTCTCCACTGCAGATGATGGCGAAGAACGTCCACACGCCGGCGTCCTCACACTTCCTGTCCACTTCTTCGATTCCATTCGTCAGCTCCTACTTGATGACGAAGAAATTGACGTTGAATTGCAGATCGATCTCAACGCAAACACCATCACGTACTCCTCGCATGATTGCACCTTTTCGTCAACTCTTCCTCAACAACTTGGTACAACGCCTCCAGCGCTTGCCGAACGTTCAACTCGCATCATCGTGAACGCACCGCAAATTGCCCAGATCGGGCCGTTCTTGCGTTCGGTTCCTATCGCGCTGCCCGAAGACGAAGATGGTTCGCCCTACTCAGGTCATCTGCCGTTTGTCACGTTCACCTATGACGGTGTGAAACTCACGGTTACTCGCGATTGGTCACGTCTAGACGGCCCAACTCTCAGCATCACTGTTCCTGCTGGTGGCGACTATCGCGGTTCGTTCTCCGTGTTTGCACCAGTTTTTGCGCAAGAGATCTATCTGTCCGATACGTACACGCAAGGTGCATTGACATTTGCGTTCAATGACGAGCAGCCCAATATCTGTCATGTCTCAAGCCCACGCTTCGGCATGGTGGTAGAACTCGGCTACGAACATGTTCTGCAATATCGCACCCGAATTGAAGTGGCGTTGCACATGGCCGACGCCGAATTCGAAGTTGCTCGCGACACTCGTCGCGGCTGGAATCCCACCGTTGTTATAAATGCAGGCGCACGTGAGGTCACCGCAACAATCGTGCCGGCCCAAGATCAACGTGGCGTCTACATCCGCCTCGATACTGAAATTGCCGCAGACGTTCAGTGGTCTACAGAACTGGCCACAGAGATCAACTCGTGGAACGACCAATGGCCAACAGTGAAGTTGGTGTTTGTCAACAACGCAGTTCGCGCTATTGCCGATCTTCCTGCTGCCGGACTCGATGGCATTGCTGACGTAGTAGTCGACCTGGTCGCAAAGGCCCAGATCGTCAACGATCTCATCGGGGCAGTTTTGTAATGGAACCTGCGAACAAATGTTCTAATAGGGTTGCAACGTCCCTAAATACCTGCCATACTTCTCATCCCCCCAGACACAGCTCGCAATCAATGAAAGGAGTGCAGATGTCCAAGAGACGGTTCATAGGCCAATCAACAATCTGACCCTTCGGGCACCTACCTGTCCGAAAAACCAGATTTCGGATTGTCCTATCCACACATCACAACCGTCCCTACAACAAGGAGCATCTGCATGTCCCATTCACCTTCCCCTTTTGGCGACGACTTCGGTCCGTCAGACGAATCTCTCATCGAGACATTCGTAGAAGTCGAACAGTTTGTTCTCGACCTTGAACCCAAGGTTCGCGAAGTAAACCGTGTTCTCGTCCCACTGTTCGGCAAGTGTCCGTCATCAAAAGATGGCAGCTGGGCCTACATTGCAAAAGACGATAACGACCAGTACTTCATTGCATTCGAATGTCTTCCTGTCGACAAGGCTTTCGGGCTCGTTGCTCGTTTGGCCGAGGTTCTTGCGCTTGTCGAAGATGCAAACAGCCATGTGCGTGCTCGTGACAGCTACCAGCCAGACCTTGGTCACGTCATCGTCGGCGATGTTGCTCAGTTCAACGTTGTTCCCCACACTCACGTTCGTGTGGTGCGCAAGTCATGATCCCGAACTTCGAAACCAACAAGTCCGATTGGACCATCCGCGTCACTATTGGCGAACTTATCGATGTCATGTCAGCGTTATCCATGATTGGGCGCTCCGGCGGAAACGGCGAGGCACACGTGTGGCTGACGAAAGTTCCGAAAGGTCCACGTTTGTGGATCATTCGCGAACGCATCATCACCACATGGATCACTGCCGACGCAGAGTCCACCGACCCAACGTTTGCGTTGCCCATTCCCGATCGTTTCATTCCGCATCTCATTGAGGTGGCCTCGGGTAGTGGTGGTGCAGACCTCTTCTACAACGAAACGGAAGGCACCATCATTGGCCGCGGAACAGATCGTTACATCTCCACAGACCATCCAGACAATGTGGAATTCACCGAAAAAGACATGCCGTACTTGGGCCGCATTCATGGTCATCACGAATCGCCTGCGGTCGCGGAAGTCTCGGTGAAAGACCTCACCTTGTTCACGGACACGGTGCAGGACTTTCCACGTGACCCAACAGATGGTTCACGCGTGTTTCCATTCGTGCATGTGGCAATCGGCGATGGCCAGTTTGCGTGGACCATGGACTGGCGGCGCTACAACGCAGGTCGCACAACAGGTTCAATTCCTGCCCGCACCAATGGTCATTCAACGTTCACGTTCTATCCGTACATCTTGGCGCGGTACTTACGTTCACGAGACGATCACGAAGAAGCACGCATCTTTGTAGATGAACAGAACTCGGACTATGTGTTCATCACTGGCGACAAGTGGGGTATTCGCTGCTTGCTCGACCGTGAAGAACTTGCGCGTTGGAGCAGCGAGGTAAAGGCACAACTCGAGCGTGAAGGTTTTGAGGTGGAAGAAACCGAAGGGGAGCGCATTCCCGACTTCTATACGTTTACATTCGACAACCTTGAATGTTTCGCGTCGGTGCATTGCAAAGACGATGAACTCTCCGAGTACATCCGTCTCACTCATATTCTCACCACCAATACCCCGGCCAATCGTGACGTTCTTGAAGAAATCAACAACATCAATGCAACGTTGTACGGAGCACGCCTGGTGTTACGCGATGGCGAAGTGCGCATCATCGTGGAATTCCCCGCCAAGGCCGTTACCGATATGGGGTCACACTTATCTGTGCTGAAAACCGCACTCGACCGTTGCAAGAACCTCACTGTGTTCTTGCCGCTTTTTTCCGATTCCCACTAAGGAGGAACCATGAAAACTTATGAAGCAGTAGAACAATTCGCAGCACTTGCACGCATGATTGCTGAAGGTGACTGGGGCTATGCCGAGCCGTGGCAGGGGGCCGATGTAGTTGTTGTAGACGTTGCGCCTGCACCAACTCCTAACGCCTGGTTGCCCGACTACGAGTATGTGGTAACGCAATATGTTCGTGAGCTCAGTTGGGTTTTCGAACAAGCACGTGACGCAGTGAAAGATCACGACGGGTACGGCATGTTCAAAGAGGAGTTCTTTGGCCGCATGGGTGAAGCCGTTAATGCGTGTGGTTCAGATGTTCCCATCACGACGCATCTCAACGTTGCGTTATTTGCTGCACGCTTCTTTGTTGAAAGTGTTATCGGAAGGTTCGATCACGAATGACGTCTAGCAACTACCGCTCGCCATCCCCACATGGTGGCTGCCAAGAAAACACTGGCAACTATGACGAATGCCAATGCGGTCCCGCGGTTGAACACCAGGTTTCGCAACAGCATTCCAACAAGCACGGTGCTTCCCCATATTGCTGCGATGAGATTGCTCTTTCCCAGAACATTCAGAAGAATGTGAATCCCGGTGACGGCAATCAGAAAAGGCGCCGCCACAAACAAAACGCCTGAGATTCCTGTGTCTGTGTCGTGATTGCGCGTGCCAATAATGACAAGTGCCATCACGCACAACACATCAAAAGCAAGCGCCTGAAGGGCTTTGCTATTTAGGTTGATTTTCAATCTGTCTCGTCGTAGTACTCACGACCAAGGTGTGTGATCTGGTCTTCACCCATCATCCAACGCAACGTGTTCTTCAACTTTGCAAGCTGAATGAACAAGTCGTGTTCGGGGTAGAGGCCAGGTGCTACCTGTGGGCTCTTGTAATAGAACGACAGCCACTCTTGAATGCCGCCAAGTCCTGCACGTTGTGCAAGGTCTGAGTACAAGATGAGGTCGAGCGCAAGTGGAGCCGCAAGGATGGAGTCACGACACAAAAAGTTCACCTTGATCTGCATTGGATATTCCAACCAGCCGGTGATGTCGATGTTGTCCCAACCCTCTTTGTTGTCACCACGTGGTGGGTAGTAGTTGATTTGCACTTTGTGGAACACGTTGCCGTACAGCTCGGGGTTCAGGTCGGGGCGCAGAATGTCTTCAAGAACACCCAGTTTTGATTCTTCTTTTGTCTTGAAGTTTTCTGGAGCGTCGAGAACTTCACCGTCGCGGTTTCCGAGAATGTTGGTTGAGTACCAACCAGACAATCCCAATTGGCGAGCCTTCAACATTGGTGCCAACACCGTCTTCATCAATGTTTGACCGGTCTTGAAGTCTTTTCCTGAAATGGGGATGTTGTGCTTGGTTGCATATTCACGCAAACACGGCATGTCCACGGCCAAGTTCGGTGAACCGTTCGCAAATGGAACACCTTCTAACAATGCGGCGTATGCGTACAACATGGACGGCGCAACCTGATCTGAGTTCGCATCAATTGCCTTCTCGAAAGATTCGATTGTTTGGTGATCGGGGCCTGGCTCGATGAACACTTCGGTGCTCGCACACCAAATCATGACTAAGCGATCAACTTTCTTTTCATCGCGGAAGCGGTTGATGTCGGCACGAATGCCGTTCAACATTGCGCGCTTTCCAATCTCACCCATGGTGTGTTCGCCAGTGAGGTTGCGTGCGTACTTGCGTTCAAATGCTGCCTTCATGGGGCGAATCTCTCGCAGCGTTTCTGCGATGGCTTCAATGTGCTTGCCCTGTTCCAAAACACCTGCGCGTGATGCCGCTACATACGCGTCGTCGGGGAACACGTCCCATGCGCCCCATTCGATGTCTTCGAGGCGAGCAAGGGGCACGAAATCCTTAATGAGTGGTGAGCGACCATCGGTGCGCTTCCCCAAACGAATGGTGCCCATTTGCGTCATGGATCCGGCAAGAAGACCCTGTCCGCGCTTGGCGAGTTCAACGCCGGCGATCAAGGTGGAGGCCACAGCGCCAAGGCCAACGGTGAGAACACCAAGCTTTCCTTCGGCGGGGGCAATGGAACGAGTTTCAGACATGGCTTCCACGCTAGGCGACAGGGGAGGCCCTCCCCTGTGACGCCCGCTGTTTCTGTTCTAGGAATTGATGAAAATTGGCGATTAGACGGGATTTGCAGCGATGAATTGGTTCACAACGGCGGCAAATTCTTTGCCCTTGTCTTCCTGAAGGAAGTGTCCGCCGCCTGTGATGATGACGTGTGGTTGGCCCTGAGCGCCTGGCACGTCACGTTCAAATACCTTCTGTCCACCACCTGTTACCGCGTCTTGGTCGCTAAACGAAGTGAGGAATGGCTTGTTCCAGGTGCGAAGAACGTCCCACGCCTTCTTGTTGGCGATGTTGGAGGGATGATCATCGCCGTCGGGATACAGGGCGGGGAAAATACGTGCGCCGGCTTTGTATGTGTCGTCGGGGAACGGTGCGTCGTATGCGGCAATCTCTTCTGCGGACAACTCTGTGGCGCAACCACCGTTCACCAATTTGCCTACGTCGAACACGGGAACTTCTTGGGAGTACTTCTGCCACGCACGGAATGCGGCAGAGGGTTGCCGAGTTGCCAGAGGAAGGCCGGTGTTCGCAATAACGATGCGAGTAAAGCGGTCAACATTTTCTGTCGCCACGCGTAATCCGATAAGGCCACCCCAGTCCTGACACACAAGTGTGAGATTCGTGAAGTTGTTTGTACGAATCCATTCGTTCATCCATGCAACATGGCGTTCGTAGGTGTAGTCAGATGTATCCACTGGCTTGTCGCTACGACCAAATCCAATGAGGTCGGGCGCAATGACACGGTGACCAGCAGCAACAAAGGCGCTCATCATTTTGCGATACAGGAACGACCAACTTGGTTCGCCGTGCATCACCAAGATTGTGTTTGCTGCATCGTTTGGGCCCGTTTCGTAATGGGCGATACGAAGCGTGTCTGACGTTTCATCAGCGGCCGACACTGTTGTGTACACGGGCTCATATGGCCAGTTGGGAATGTTGGCGAATCTCTCATCGGGCGTGCGAACACTTTTCATAGAAACCTCTTTCGCTGTGTTTGTCACGACCATATTGGCTTCAGAGCTATTCTTCACCTAGCACGGTGTATTCACACCTTTCTAAAGGAAAACAGACATGGCTAATCCATTTGCAACGCCACCTCCACCACCGTCGTCGTCCGGAGTAGTTCCCTGCGACAACGGCGTGCGCTTCGGTGCATTTGCATTGGATTTTTTGCTGATAATCGTTACCTGTGGAATCGGTTGGTTGATTTGGAGCATCGTGTTGTGGGGTCAAGCAACGTCACCCGCGAAGAAGATGTTGGGTTTGTATGTAGTCGACCTACAGACGGGCGCTCCCGCCACCATGCAGCAGATGTTGTTGCGCGAATTGCTTGGCAAGATTGTCCTGGGGTGGGTGACTGGACTTGTAGGCATCATCAGTGCGGTTCTCATTTTGATCCAGCCCACTCGCCAGGGTGTGTGGGACTACATCTCTCGGACCACTGTTGTCCGTCGTTAAGTCGCCTGTTCTTGCCGTGGTGGGGTTAGCTATGGCCAGCCCTGCTGCGCGCATGGCCGCCGACTGGCTGCAGCACCAACCCAGCCTGTGCCCACTTCAGCGGTTTGCCGGCATTCCGTGCCCCAGTTGTGGGGGTACGCGAGCCAGCCTGTACCTGCTCGGTGCAGACCCTGTTTCGGCGTTCAAGGCCAATGCCGCTCTCACCGCCGCAGTCATCACCTTCGGAGTTCTGGTGGCAGCCAAGAAAGTGGATTTGCCCCACTTTTTAGGGGTTGCGAACCCTCAAATGGCAGTGGCAGACTGAAACCGATGAAGACAGGAACTGCCCACAAGAGCCTCGTCGTAGTAGTTCTGTAGCGCGTCGGCACCCGCCGCACGCGCTTTTCACCACCCAACGGGGTGGTTTTTTCATTTCTCAGACCAGATTCACTAGTAGCGCCAGACAGAAGGAGACACCAGATGTCGAAAAAAGAGATTCTCACAGGAGCCGAAGCGTTAATTCGCTCGCTGGAGATGGAGAACGTGGAAATCATGTTCGGCCTCCCCGGCGGTTGCATCTTGCCTGCATACGACCCTTTGTTGAAGTCGTCTATTCGTCACGTACTTGTTCGCCATGAACAAGGTGCTGGTCACATGGCGCAAGGGTATGCCCATGTCACTGGTCGCCCAGGAGTTGCCATGGTGACAAGTGGTCCTGCTGCAACAAACATGGTCACTCCTTTGTGTGATGCATTCATGGACAGCATTCCAATGGTGTGCATTACGGGCCAAGTCAGCACGAGCGCAATTGGTACCGACGCCTTCCAAGAATGCGACACCGTCGGAATTACACGCAGTGTGACAAAGCACAACGAACTTGTGATGCGCGCAGAAGATATTCCTCTCGCCATTCGTCAGGCGTTTCATATTGCAACAACAGGTCGTCCGGGTCCTGTTCTTGTCGATCTTCCGAAAGACGTTCTGCAAAACACAATGGAATGGCATTGGCCAACCGATGAAGATGTTCTTGAATCACTGCCTGGTTACCGACCAATCACCAAGGGTCATCCGCGAATGATTAAAGAGGCCGCAAAGTTGTTGCTGGCCTCTGAACGCCCCGTGTTGTATTTGGGTGGTGGTGTGTTGAAAGCTCACGCTGCCGAAGCAGTACGCGAGCTTGCAGAGTTGTTGAAGACTCCTGTGGTCACAACGTTGATGGCGCGTGGTGCCTTCCCCGACGATCATGAACTGTGTTACGGCATGCCCGGCATGCACGGAACTGCTACTGCAATCACTGCAATGCAGAAGGCCGACTTGTTGTGCGCGCTTGGTGCACGCTTCGACGACCGAGTAACCGGCAAGGTGGCGTCATTTGCTCCCGACGCAAAGATCATCCACGTTGACATTGACCCTGCAGAACAAGGAAAAGTGCGCAAGCCTGATGTTCCTATTGTTGGCGATTGTCGTTTAGTTGTTGAAGAAATTGTGAAGGCCGTCAAGGAATTGTTGGCCGAAGGAACAACACAAGTCGACATCACACCATGGCGCAGTCGTGTAAACGGCTGGAAAGAACAATTCCCACTCACGTATGAACCATCCGAGCCAGGCGCACGCTTGAAGCCACAGTTCTGTTTGGAAAAACTGCGTGATGCTGCACCGAAAAACACCATTCTTGTTGCAGGTGTTGGCCAGCATCAGATGTGGTCCAGCTTGTTTTGGAAGTTCAACGAGCCCTATTCATGGGTGAACTCGGGTGGCCTTGGAACAATGGGCTTTTCCGTACCCGCTGCAATTGGTGCAAAGGCCGCGCGTCCCGATGCAACAGTGTGGGCAATTGATGGCGATGGTTGTTTCCAAATGACTGCGCAAGAACTTGTCACCGCTTCTACGGAAGGTATTCACGTAAAGATCGCAATCTTGAACAACACCTACCTCGGCATGGTGCGTCAGTGGCAAGAAATGTTCTACGGCGAGCGCTATTCCGAAGTAGATCTTTCCGGTTGCCCCGACTTCGTGAAGTGGGCCGAAGCAATGGGCTGTGTTGGTATTCGCGTTGAATCACCAGAAGAGATTGACGCGGCAATTGAAAAAGCAAACAGCATTAACGATCGAAGCGTTGTTGTTGAATTCCGTGTTGAAGAATTCGAAAAAGTCTTCCCCATGGTTCCAGCCGGAGCTAGCAACGACGATGTTCTTCTTCACCCCACGCAAGAGAACCGCAGGGAGTTCCTGAAGTGAGCACCATTAACGCAAACAATCCATACGGCGATTCACATCATCACCACATATTGACGGTGCTGGTGCAGAACCGCCCCGGCGTTCTTGCGCGCGTTGCAAGTTTGTTCGCTCGTCGCGGGTACAACATCTTTTCGTTGGCTGTTGCGCCCACCGAAGATGAGAACTACAGCCGCATCACCATCGTTGTCGACATTTCGGCCACCCCGCTCGAGCAAATTGTGAAGCAATTGTTCAAGCTGATTGACGTGGTGCGCATTACAGAACTTGACCCCCGCAAGTCCGTTGAGCGCGAGCTCATGGTGGCCACCGTGCGCGCCGACGGCGACCAGCGAGCCAGGGTCATTGAAGTCGCGGGCATCTTCGAAGCCAAGATTTTGGCGGTCGGAGCAGATGTCCTCACCATTTCTCTCGATGGAGAACCCCAGAAACTGGACGATTTTGAGGAATTGTTGCGGGGTTATGGCATCGTGGAGAGCCAAAGAACAGGCAGGGTTGCCCTGCCGAAGTTGGAACGCGAGGCACGAAAGGGTGCCACAAAGGGAAAGGCAAGCTGATGGCAGCAAAGATGTATTACGAAAAGGACACCGATCCATCAATCATTCGGGGTCGCAAGGTCGCAATCATTGGTTACGGCTCACAGGGTCACGCCCATGCGCTCAACCTCAAGGAAAGCGGTGTGCAAGTTGTAGTGGGTCTGCGCGAAGGTTCGTCCTCTGCAGCCAAGGCCGAGGCTGCAGGTCTCACCGTGAAGAGCATTTCCGATGCAGCCAAGTGGGCCGACGTCATCATGCTCACCATGCCAGATACCGAGCAGAAGGCAACCTACAACGAGCACATCAAGCGCCACATGAAGGCCGGCAAGGCTCTTGCGTTTGCACACGGTTTCAACATTCGTTTCAAGCGCATTCGTCCACCAAAGAATGTCGACGTCATCATGATTGCGCCAAAGGGCCCAGGTCACTTGGTACGTCGTACTTATACAGAAGGTGGCGGTGTTCCCTGTCTCATCGCAGTCGAGCAAGACTTCACGGGCAAGGCAAAAGATCTTGCGTTGTCATACGCAGAAGCAATTGGTGGCGCACGTTCTGGCGTTATTGAAACCACCTTCACCGAAGAGACCGAAACCGACTTGTTCGGTGAGCAGGCAGTTTTGTGTGGTGGTGTTGCAGCACTTGTGCAAGCAGGCTTCGAAACACTCACCGAAGCGGGTTACCAGCCAGAGATGGCGTACTTCGAGTGCTTGCACGAAGTGAAATTAATCGTGGACCTCATGTACGAAGAGGGCATCACCGGAATGCGTTACAGCATCTCCGACACCGCTGAGTATGGCGACGTCACTCGCGGACCTCGCGTCATCACCCCTGCAACAAAGAAGTCAATGCAGAAAATTCTGAAGGAAATCCAAAGCGGCAAGTTTGCTCGCGAATGGGTGAAGGAATCAGAAGAGGGCCGTGCAAACTTCAACGCATTGCGTGAAGCAGGCGCCAAGCATCCCATCGAAGAAGTCGGCGCACGTCTTCGCTCGATGATGCCGTGGTTGTCGGCTGGCAAGCAGAAGGTGTCGGACGTTTCCGGCGGCTGATTCCACACAGTCACTAATTACTTGGAAGAGGCGTCGAGTCATCGGCGCCTCTTCTGCATTTACTGGCCTTAGGTTCGGGGAACAGTCTCCATCGCAACTCCACTACTAGTTGATCAGTGCGTGTCACCGGTTAGTGAATCTCGGTACACGAAACAATTACTTCTCGATAAAACCGGTCTTGCAGATGACACCGCATCACGCTGGCAGAGAGCGCACATCAAAATTCGAACAGTCAAAGTCTGTCTATACTTCAGAAATGACCACTAATCGTTCGCGTCGTTTTCGCAAGGCACTCGCATGTTCTGCAGTCGTGTTTGCTCCTTTTGCTTCTCAGGTCATGTCGTCTTCGGTGGTGCACGCTGCAGCATGTGTCCCTAATGAGCGCGGTACCGATACAGAAACTATTTTGACGTTTCGCACGACGGGGACTTGTCAATGGACAGTTCCGTCGGGAGTTACCTCTGTGCGCGCCTTAATCGTCGCGGGTGGCGGTGGCGGTGGCTCCGACAATGGCGGCGGCGGCGGAGGCGGTGGTGTCATTCACGACCAGAACATCACGGTGACGCCCGGCGCTTCCATGAACATTGTTGTTGGTAACGGCGGTGCCGGTGCGGTGAATGCATCATCAGTTGCATCCAATGGCGGTAACTCGAGTTTCGCCTCTTTGGTGGCACGTGGCGGAGGCGGCGGAGGAAGCATTGACAACACTGCTGGTGCCGACGGCGGATCTGCAGGTGGACGAGCTGCGAACCGTTGGGGCGGTGCACAAGATGCAATTGCAACTACATCTCCATCACAAGGGAACAACGGCGGCGCAAAACTCAACGGCGGTTTTGGCGGTGGTGGCGGTGGCGGCGCTTCCTCTGCGGGTAGTTCCGGCGGATCAAACATTGGTGGCAATGGAGGAAGTGGTTACACGAGCGACATTGATCTGAACTTTCAAGAGCTGCTTGTTTATGGCGGTGGTGGTGGCGGTGGTGGCGATAGCAACACTGCTGGAGATGGCGGTAGCGGTGGCGGCGGCGCAGGAAGCCGACGAGGAGACGAAACTCCTTCTGCGGGACTAAATGGATACGGCGGCGGTGGCGGTGGTGCTGGTGGCAGTGTGGCCGGTGGCCTTGGTGCGCGCGGAGGCTCGGGCGTTGTCATTCTTCGATTTACGCGCACCGTGTCTACCTATGCGGTGATCTACGAAGGATATAACGCGACTCTTACAGCGCCCGCTGGACGTACGTTTACCGATGTCGCATACGCCTCATACGGCACTCCGAGTGGAGCATATGGTTCGTATGTTGCAGGCGATTGTCACGAAACGAACACAAGAGCAATTCTGCTTCCTTCAGTAGTTGGCCAAAACTCGGTGACTCTTAGTGCTGATAACGGCGTGTTTGGCGATCCGTGTGGAGGAACATACAAATGGCTCGCGGTGTCTCTTACATTGTCAGCGCCGACCACAACGACCACAACAACAACAACAACTGTGCCCGCAGTGACCACAACTGCACCACCGGCACTCGACATTGTTGTAGTTGCACCGTCAACGTCGGTTGTTCCTGTCACGACTGTTCCTGTTGGTCAATCACAAATCCCGTTGATTACCGGAACATCAAAATCAACGCCGTCAACAACTACACCGCCGCTGCTTACTTCAACAACAACGACGACGACGGTGAAGCCGTCTGACACTGTTGCGCCGAAAGCGCCGTCTGCTCCGTCGGTTGTTGCGGGTTCTGCTGCAGTAAAAGTTGGAGACAAAACTGAAACAGCCACTGTTGAACGTGCTGATAATCAGTTGGTTGTGTCTGCTGGTGCGTTGAAAGCTGTTGTGGGTGGGTTAAACCCAGATGGTTCACAGATGGCACTTGATGATGAAGGCAATGTGCGGTTGAACACGGGTGATGCGGTGCGTATCAAGCTTGCTGGTTTTAAACCTGGCACTGTGATGGAAGCGTGGTTGTTTTCCACGCCGGTGTTGTTAGGAACAACCAAAGTGGGTGCTGATGGTTCTGTGACGGGAACGTTCACAATTCCAAAGAACGCACCTGAAGGTGCGCATCGTGTTGTGATTGTTGCTCAAACAACTGATGGCAAGCCGGCCACGTTGGCGGTTGGTATCAATGTGGGTGAGTGGGATTCTGGGCCTGGTGTTGCTCTTTGGCTGATTGTGTTGCCGATTGCGTTTGCTGTTGTTGGTGCGTTGGTTGTGCCTGCACAACGCCGTCGCCGTCGAGCCACGCCGGCATAGAGCACAGCTCCCACCCCAATCATTCAGATCAGAAGTTTCTGAAGCGAATCCGCAGTGGCGATTTTCGTCGCCACTTAGTGAAGACGTGAGATGTACTCGGGGGTTCCCAACGGGAAATTTCTAAATTTTCGGGAACTAGATAGGCCCACCGTTCGTCAAGAGAAGAGACCAACGAACGGGGGACATCATGAAGAAGGCACGCACACTCATCACACGGGCAGCTGTGGTCGCAGTAGTACTAGTCGGGCTCAGTGCTCAGGCCGCCAGCGCCAGTTCAGGTTCGTCAAAGGGGGACCGTGGGAGGAGCTGTTGGGCACAGTCTCGCCACAAGGCGCACAAGCACGCCACGGGTCATGACCATCGATGCGACCATGACCATGACCACGATGACCATGATGACGACGACCGAGACGATGTAACCCCAACGACCACTATTCCCACCACAACGACAGTGCCTCGACCTGCATCATCGGAAAGCGCATCGCCCGCTACTGGCTCATCGCCATCCACATCGGTTGCTATTTCGCCGCGAATTGGTGGAGAAATTGTTGTTATTGAAGAACCAGCGGCAACCGAGCCGGCTCGTGAGAACGCAGAGGTGACACCTGGAATTGGTGTCGGCGAGAGCAACACTCCCACCACCACAACCCCACAAGCCATGCCAAGCAATGAAGGTTCGTCGTCGGTTGGCTCCGACACTGCACTCGAAGCAGACCAGGTGGTCACTCCAGAGATCGACCAGCCCGCCGTCCAACCGTCAGATGTTGTGGCAGGAGAGCCTGAGGGGTCGTTGATGTTGACCGACGCGCAACTGAGTGAGTCCATGAGATTGGCAACGTCACAGGTTCGCCAGCAGGCCACCATGCAGTTCTGGTGGGTGCTATTGGTGCTCTTGGTTGTGGCCCTCGAGACCGCTCGCCGTGTGCGTCGCAACGGTGCATCAGACGCTTCAGAAGCCAAGTAACTGAATTTTTCAATTCCCGACTTGGTAGGTCGGGAATTAGACAGTAGGGTGCGACCCTATGAGTAACGCCAACTGGGGTTTTGAGACCCGCCAGATTCACGCCGGACAAGAGCCAGACCCCACCACGGGCGCACGGGCCGTTCCCATTTACCAAACAACGTCGTATCAATTCCGAGACAGCCAGCACGCGGCAAACCTTTTCGCACTTGCTGAAATTGGAAACATCTACACGCGTCTTATGAACCCAACAACGGGAGTACTTGAAGCACGTTTGTCAGATCTTGAAGGCGGAACAGCAACGGCAGTAGGTCTTCCTGGAGCACTTGTTGTGTCGTCTGGTCAGAGCGCAGCAACACTTGCGATTCTCACATTGGCTGAAGCAGGAAGTCACATTGTTGCATCGCCATCGTTGTACGGCGGCACATACAACTTGTTGCACTACACGTTCCCGAAGATGGGAATTGAAGTCACATTCGTTGATGACCCGCACGATCTTGCACAGTGGAAAGCAGCAATTCGTCCAAACACAAAGTTGTTCTTCGGTGAAGTTCTCGCCAACCCAAAGAACGACGTGTTCGACATTGAAGGCGTTTCGAAAGTTGGACACGAAGCAGGCATTCCACTGATGCTTGACAACACCGTGCCTACTCCATACGGAATTCGCCCACTTGAGTGGGGTGCAGACATTGTTGTTCACTCTGCAACAAAGTTCCTCGGTGGTCACGGCACCGCAATTGCTGGTGCAATCATCGATGGTGGCAAATTCGACTTCGCCGCTAGCGGACGTTTCCCTAACTTCACCGAGCCAGACCCCAGCTACCACGGCCTTGCGTACTGGCCAGCGCTTGGTGCAGGTTCGTACATCATTAAGGCACGAGTGCAAATGTTGCGCGACCTTGGAATGTCGGCAAGCCCGTTCAATGCGTGGAACATCTTGCAGGGAATTGAAACATTGTCTCTACGCATGGATCGTCACTGGTCAAACACCGACAAAGTTGTTGCGTTCTTGCAGAAGCAAGGTGCTGTTGAGTCCATCAACTACGCCGGATTGCCCAGCAGCCCATGGCACGAGCGTGCAAAGAAGTACTTCGGTGGCAAGGGCTTCGGCTCCGTTATAGCTGTTGAACTGAAAGGTGGCCGCGAGGCTGGTCAGAAGTTTGCCGAAGCATTGAAGTTGCACAGTCACGTTGCAAACATTGGTGATGTTCGCTCGTTGGTTATTCACCCAGCATCGACAACACATAGCCAGCTCACCGAAGAAGAACAGCGCTCTGCCGGTGTTGCTCCGGGACTCGTGCGTTTGTCAGTTGGTCTTGAGTCAATTGAAGACATCATCGCCGACCTTGAATTGGGCTTCGCCGCAATTAAGTAGAGATTCTTGGGTTGCTCCTTACGAGGAGCAGGCTTTGATGAAATCGTCATCGTCAATCTGAGCTTGCCGCAGAATTGAGCGCAATGTTCCTGTTTTCACCTCGGAATGGGTGGGAACAACACATACGATTGAACCATTGCGCAGAACGGCATGGCTTCCTCGTTGGCGGACAAACTCAAATCCGAAGCCCTGCAGGATTTTTATGATTTCGTGCCCTGAAAGTAAGGGCAACTTAGGCACGAGTGGGAATCTCGAAAGTTGTAACAAAGGTGTTTGAGATTGGGTGGACGTTCTTCGGCGGAACTTCATCCAAATACGCCTGAGTAGCTTCTTCGATATTCGCAAGGGCTTCTTCGACTGACTCGCCTTGCGAGGCGCAGCCAGTTTCCGGATTGAGGACGCAGTATCCACCCTCTTCGGAGGGCCAAATCACTGCGGTCAACTTCATGCGACGAACATTAGGGCTAATTGTTGACTTCATCAACACGTATGTGGGCGAATGGTTACCCAAAGTGGAACAGGGTTAGTCGTCGTCGGTTTGGCCGCGTAAGAACTCTTCAAGTTCTGCGGCTAGATCGTCACCACTTGGCATGTTCTGTTCTACAAGTTGGTCGTGTCTGCGTTCAAGCATGTTCACGTATGCGGATGCTTGCGGGTCGCCTTCAACAGCCGCATCATGAAGTTCTTGCCATCGGCTGATTTCGTTCTGCAAGTTTGCGTGATCGGTGGGGATACCGAGAACGTGTTGCAAATGTTGCAATAACGCTGCTGCGCTCTTTGGGTGCTGTGCATGCATGAGGTAGTGGGGAACACCCACGCGCAAGCTGACGCTAGGAATGCGCGCGCGGTCTAAAGCATCCAACATGACTCCGGCAACACCTGTGGGGCCTTGATACTGCGGACGAGACAGCCCCAAGCGCGCAGCAAGTTCTGTGTTGGTGGTGCTGCCCACAACAAACGGAACACGTGAGTGTGGAACTTGTTCTGCTGCTGCGCCAAGACTGACCACCAAGTTGCAGCCAAGCCCGCGCGCAACTTCTACGACACATTGCGTGAAGATGTTCCACGACACGTGTGGTTCAACACCATTCACCACCACCATGTCTCGCGCACCTTCGGGGTAGCGAATGATCATGAATTCGTTTTCTGGCCATCGCACCTGGCGCTCGCCGTCTGCATCGAAAAACATTTCGGGACGTTCTTGTGTGAAATCAAAGAAGGGGTCGGGGTCTATGTCGGCAACAACGGTTGCATCGCGTTCCTTCAACATCCAGTCGAGTGCGGATGTGGCAACTCCGCCAATATCGAAAAGTCCGCGCAACGCCACCAACATGACGGGGTTGCGAAGAGGCGCAATATCGTCCCAATACGTCTCGAGAACTTCGTCAACTGTGAGCGCCATTGGGCTTCACTCTACGAACGAAGATGCTGAACAACCACGTCGATACAGGCTGTGAGCGCCGCAACGTCGGACGGGTCAATGGCAGGGAACATGCCCACACGCAACTGGTTGCGTCCAAGTTTGCGATAACTGTCGGTGTCAACTACTCCGTTGGCACGCAAGATGGCGTTAATGGCGTTGGCATCTACGCCATCAATGTCAATGGTGGCAACTACGTCTGATCGGTGCGCGGGGTTTGCTACAAACGGATTCGCGAAGTCGCGTGACTCTGCCCATGAGTACATGGTTCGTGCCGATTCTGCTGTGCGAGATGCAGCCCATGAAAGTCCGCCGTTTGCGTTCATCCACTTCACCTGTTCATCCAACATGATGAGCGTTGCAAGCGCAGGTGTGTTGTAGGTCTGGTTAGCAACCGAGTTATCAAGTGCGATAGACAGATCGAGAGATGCAGGCATCCATCGCTTCGACGCCTTGATTTCCTTGATGCGTTCAATAGCTGCGGGGGAGCATGCAGCAAGCCATAAGCCACCATCTGATGCGAAACACTTCTGTGGTGCGAAGTAGTACACATCGACGTGTGATGGATCCCACATGAGACCGCCAGCTGCCGACGTGGCGTCCACAACAACGAGTCCATCTTTTGCGGGGCGCACTGGCGTCATGGCAACACCGGTGGATGTTTCGTTGTGTGGGTATGCGTACACATCGCACGTGGCGTCGTCTTCTGCAGTGGGGTGTGCACCAGGGTCACAACTAACGACCACGGGATCAGAAAGGTGCGGAGCCGCAGCTGATGCTTCTGCAAACTTCGAGGAGAATTCGCCAAACACCAAGTGGTGACTGCGCTCGCGAATCAGTCCAAAAGTTGCAACGTCCCAGAACACGGTGGAGCCGCCATTGCCCATCACAATTTCCCATCCGTCGGGAAGAGAGAACAGCGACGTAAGCCCGTCGCGCACGGAGCCAACAATGTTCTTCACGGGCGCTTGGCGGTGCGACGTTCCCATCACTGATGTGACGCGCGACATGACCGCCTGCAACTGATCGGGGCGAACTTTGGATGGTCCACAGCCAAACCGGCCATCGACGGGCAGCAGTTCAGCAGGAATTCGGAATTCAAGTTGGTTCTTATCGCTCACTATGTAATCCTTGCATCTATGCCTGGTCCAACAGAATTGCGACGTGTTTCCGCCCGCCTCGGCGCTATTGCCGAATCTGCCACATTGGCAGTCGACGCTAAAGCCAAGGCTCTGAAGGCCCAAGGACAGAATGTCATCGGCTTTGGCGCTGGCGAACCCGATTTTCCTACCCCCGCCCATGTGGTGGAAGCAGCCATCAAGGCATGCAGCGAGGTGAAGTACCACCGCTACACACCTGCAGCCGGTTTGCCCGAGCTGCGCGAGGCAATTGCCGTTAAGACAATGCGTGACAGTGGCTTTTCTTGCACGGCAGATCAAGTGTTGGTCACCAACGGCGGCAAGCACGCAGTGTTCACTGCATTCGCAGCACTGTGTGATCCGGGCGATGAAATTATTTGCCCTGCTCCATTCTGGACCACATACCCCGAAGCAATCACTCTTGCAGGTGGCGTTGCAAAAATCATTGACACCGACGAAGTAAATGGTTTCCGCGTCACTGTTGAACAACTCGACGCTGCACTTACACCACGCACGAAGGCACTGTTGTTTGTGTCGCCAGACAACCCCAGTGGTTCTGTGTATCCACCAGATGAAGTGAAGGCAATCGGTGAGTGGGCTGTGAAGAACAAGGTGTGGGTCATCACCGATGAGATCTACGAACATCTCACATACGGCGACCACAAGTTCACATCAATGCCAACACTTGTTCCCGAACTTGCCGAACAGTGCATCATTCTCAACGGAGTTGCAAAAACCTACGCAATGACTGGTTGGCGAGTGGGCTGGATGATTGGTCCAAAAGACATCATGAAGGCATCCATCAACTTCCAATCACACTCCACTTCCAACGTGTCGAACGTTGCACAGATGGCAGCACTTGCTGCTGTCAGTGGTGACCTCTCAGCGGTGTACATGATGCGCGAAGCGTTTGAACGCCGCGGAAAATTGATGCATAAGATGCTCACCAGCATTCCTGGCGTGACATGTATGGAGCCACAGGGTGCGTTCTATTGCTATCCAAACTTCAGTGCACTGCTCAACCGCGACATTCGCGGGAAGAAAGCTGCTACCACTTTGGAACTTGCCGACCTCATTTTGAATGAAGTGCAAGTTGCCATCGTTCCGGGCGAAGCATTCGGAACTCCGGGGTTTGCTCGATTCTCCTTTGCATTGGGCGACGACGACCTTGGTGAAGGCGTCCAGCGCATTATCGACTTGGTGTCATAGCTCATAAGTTCCTCGGCGTGTTCGCGCCGTGCTACTTTCTTCTTTGCACCCCAATAGGGGTGTTGCACAGACATCAGCGAAGTCCGGTGAGATTCCGGCACTGTCCCGCAACGGTGGTTCTGTCAGAGGTAACTCTGTCAGACAAGTCCGGTCGCCTGATTCTGTGTGCGAAAAACCAGTCCTCGAAGGAAGGGCGGTCCGCGGAGGCAACCGGTACACGCCGGATTCTGTGACCCACTCTTCTTTCTCCAGACACGTACTTGGAGGAAGATCCACAATGAAAAATACCCATTCACTTCGGAGGCGCGCATTCAGCCTGATTGCAGCCTCCGCTTTTCTTTTCAGCGCATGTGGTGGTGCAACTGAATCATCAGACACCACATCGCCAGAAAACTCGCTGAAGATTGTCAGCTTGTCGCCCACAGCAACAGAGATGTTGTACGCCATTGGCGCTGGTGATCAAGTTGTTGCCGTTGACAGCCTGAGCACTTATCCAGCAGAAGTAGCCCCCAAGGTCACCAAGATCTCTGCGTATGAACCAAGTGCTGAAGCAATCTTGGCGTACGAACCAGACGTTGTTCTTATCTCGAATGACATGAACAAGATCACCGAGCAGCTCACCACGGCAGATCCAGAGATTGACGTGTGGACGGGAGCGGCTGCTTCGTCAATAGAGGATGTGTACACACAGATCACACAACTTGGCGAGCTCACTGGTCGTGTTGATGCTGCGGCAGATGTTGTGGAAGACATGAAAGAACGCATTGACGCTGCGGTGCCGAATGAAGCACCGGCAGTTTCATATAAGGCCTTCTACGAGTTGGATAACACGTACTACAGCGTCACATCGAACACATTTGTTGGTGCGCTACTCAAGCAAATTGGATTTAACAGCATTGCTGATGGCGTGGAAGAAGGAAACGATTATCCGCAACTCAGCGCCGAAGCAATTGTTGCCGCAGACCCGGACGTTATTTTCTTGGCCGACACAAAATGCTGTCAGCAGACCGCGGAAACAGTGGCTGCGCGTCCAGGTTGGGGTGACATTGCAGCTGTTAAGAACGACGGTGTCGTGGAACTAGACGACGACATTGCGTCTCGTTGGGGACCACGCATCGTTGATCTCATTGAACAATTCGCCGCTGCCTACGAAGCATTGCAAAAGCAGGGCTAATCGCATGAACTCGGTCATGACTCCGTCTGACACGGTGTCGCAGAACTCCATTTACGGTGCGAGCCGATGGTGGATACCCACTGCTACAGCAGTGCTTCTGTGTGCTGTGTTGGGCGGCGTCATGATTGGGCCCGCGGGTCCCGATTGGTGGCGAGTACCGCTTGAGTTACTCAATCGTTTGCCGTTCATCACTATCGACAGCGGACTCACTCCAACTGAATGGTCCATCGTGTGGAACATTCGAGCACCTCGTGTTGTACTGGCCGCTTTAGTTGGTTCAACGTTGTCGTTAGCGGGCGCCAGCTACCAAGGTGTCTTTCGTAATCCATTGGTCGATCCGTATCTCTTGGGTGTTGCTGCTGGAGCAGGACTTGGAGCCACTGTTGTCATCACAGTGAATCGTGCAGGAAGTAGTACGTGGATTATCGATCCTCTTCCACTCGCTGCGTTCTTGGGCGGTCTTATTGCGGTGCTGGTGACGTACGTGGTGGGCTCTCGCGTGCGCGGTGAAAGTAATTCCACATCGTTGGTGTTGGCCGGTGTAGCGGTGACATCGCTGACCACAGCACTTCAAACATTCCTTCTTCAAAGAAACTCCGATGTTGTGCGTCAGGTGTATTCGTGGATTCTTGGGCGCTTGTCCTCGGCAACCTGGGGAGATGTGCGGCTTGTGTTGCCGTATGTAATTCTCAGCACTGTTGCGCTGTTGTTTCATAGGCGTTTGCTCGATGTTCTTCGCGTGGGGGATGAAGAAGCGACAGCACTTGGTGTTGACGTGTCGCGGGTGCGACTTGTAGTGGTGATTGCGGCAACACTTGGCACAGCAGCTGTTGTTGCAGTGAGTGGTTTGATTGGCTTTGTGGGAATCATTGTTCCGCATGCTGTTCGACTTGTTGTTGGCGCCTCATACCGCATTGTGTTGCCCATGTGCATCTTGGTGGGTGCAGCGTTTCTCATTCTCGCCGACATTCCTGGTCGCGTCCTTGACAACCCAGCAGAAACTCCTATTGGCGTTGTTACTGCATTTTTGGGCGCACCGTTCTTTCTTCTCATTCTTCGTACTCGACAGGTATCACGATGACTTCGCTTTCTTTTGACAATGTTCGCGTGTCCTATAACGGACGCACAGCCGTAGCAGGCTTTTCCGATGCGGTAAAGCCAGGAGAGTGGTTGTGCATCATCGGTCCGAATGGCGCCGGTAAGTCGTCATTACTTCGTTCTATTGCAGGCGTCACCCCACACGCAGGTCGCATTCTTGTTGATGGGTCTCCGTTGTCTGCGCGCTCATCGCGACGTCGCGCACAGTTAATTGCATATGTTCCACAATCACCTGTGTTGCCCTCGGGTATGACTGGCGCTGAGTACGTCTTGTTGGGTCGTAATCCATTCGTTACTCACTTCGGTCGTGAATCGGCGCACGATTTCTCCATGGTGAGCGACGTCATTGACCGACTCAATCTCGCCACTCTTGCAGCGCGAGATGTGGACACATTGTCTGGTGGAGAACGTCAACGGTTGGTGATTGCGCGCGCCATTGCACAAGAAGCACCCATCTTGTTGTTGGACGAACCCACAAGCGCATTAGATATTGGACATCAACAACAAGCGCTCGAACTTGTTGACAAGCTGCGACGTGAACACGGTCTCACCGTGGTGAGTGCCATGCACGACCTCACCCTTGCTGGTATCTATTCCGACCGATTGGTGTTACTACACGCGGGTCACGCTGTTGCACAAGGAACCGCAGAAGAAGTGCTTCGCCCAGAAACACTGGGTGAGTTCTATGGCGTATCTGTTCGTGTGCATCGCGAAGCAGATGGCACCATCATTGTTGTGCCCCATCGCGAACCTCTCGCGTAAACCGCGCAAGGGCGTTCTGGAAACGGTCTAGTACCGTGGGGGCGTGCTGCGCCCACTTGATGCAAGACAACTGGATGCCTGTGTAGAGGGTTGTGCGGCCACACATCAACAACTGTTGGCGGTGGTGGATGAATTGACACCGCAGCAGTTCGCAGAGCCTTCTCTGTTGCCGGGGTGGAGTCGTGGAACCCTCATTGCGCACCTGGCATTAAATGCCCACAGCCACATTCATCTGTTGGCGTGCGCGGCACGTGGAGAAGTAGGTCAGCAATATCCGGGTGGCCCTGGTGCGCGTGAGGCCGCCATTGAAGAAGCGTCATCGTGGTCACAGGAGAAAGCCACGGCCGAGCTTCGCAAAGCTGTGTATTCACTAGAAGGTGCGTGGGCAGGAAGCACACACGACACGTGGCTGGGAACCGGAACGCTTGCATCGGGGTCTGTTGTAGCAATGCACGAACTTCCCTTTCTTCGATGGCGCGAAAGTGTGGTGCATCTCACCGACCTCAATGTGGGTCGCGGGTGGGACACCTGGCCATCGCTCTATGTGCGTTTGGAATTAGAACGTCAGAAAATGGCGTGGGCGGCAAGTCATGCAATGGGGCTCACTCAGTTACCGAAAGTGGCTCTGCAGTTACCAGAGAATCACCGTCTTGCATGGCTCTTACAGCGAGCCGATGTTGATGGTCTTCCCAAAGGACTCGGTTTCTAATGCGCCGTGTTTTGTCACTAGCCGTACTCGCAACTGCATTTGTTGTGATGATGTCGCCATCAACGGCATCGGCTCACGCAGTTCTCGATTCGTCAACGCCAGGACCATCAACCGTGGTGAAGGAGTCGCCCGACGAAATTGTTCTCGACTTCAGCGAAACAATTGAAAACTCTTTGTTGTCTATTCGATTATTTGACTCTGAACAAATCGAAGTAAATATTGGTGACGCGCAACGGTCCAGCACCGATCAATCGCAAGCCACTGCCGATGTTTCTGTCTTAGACGATGGCGTGTACGTGGTGGTGTGGCGCGCAGTAAGCGCCGATGGCCATCCGGTGAGTGGCGCGTTTCCCTTTGAAGTAGGAAACTCCTCCGACGTCGATGCAAATGAACTTCTCACTCGCGTTCTGAAGGGCATCGATACTGAATCACCACTTGGCACGCCGCTTGCTGTGTCGCGCTTTCTTGCGTACATCGCACTCATTGTTCTTGTGGGAATGATGGTGTTTGCATGGGGCCGTGGAAGTTTTGTTGTTCCCGCCGTCGTGACGGCATTGCGGCGTGCCATCAGTGCGTTCGCCGTCGGTTCGGTGGGCATTCTGTTCATGCAGGGGCCGTATGCGGCAGGCCGCGGATGGTCGGCAATCACCGACGGCGGTTTGTTGGCCGATGTACTGCCTACTCGTCTTGGTCTTGCATCTCTTGTGCGAGTTGTACTGGTTGCGGGATGGGCGGCTCTGGTGTTGTCACTTCCGCGTGCATCTCATCGCTGGTGGAAATGGCTCTTTGCAGTGGTGGCTCTGTTGTCCATTGTGTCGTTCTCCGTGTCTGGTCACCCCAGTGCTGGCTCGTTGCCTGGCGTCTTCATTCCTGTTGATGTTGTTCACCTCGCGGCCCTCAGTGTGTGGGTGGGGTCGTTCTTTGCTGCGGTGTTGGTGAAAACCGAAGAAGCAGTTGCGCGTTTGTCTCAGCTGGCCACTGTCGCAATGCCGGTGGCGGTGGTAACTGGTGTTGCACAAGCGCTGCATCTCACTGGTGGTCTTTCCAACATCTTCAACTCGCGCTACGGAACGTATCTGCTGTTGAAAGTGGCAATTATCGCCGCATGTCTGGCGATTGGTTTCCGGTTGCGCCTTCGCATGAAGAGCGGCCAGTCCACGGTGACCAGGCTGTTGACGTTTGAAGCGGTGATGCTTGTCGTAGTCATTGCCGTGACTGCTCTCATGGTGGGAACATCGCCCACCTCAACCTCTGCATCATCAACCTCATTCAGTTCTACGCAGATTCAAGGTGATGTTGTTGTGGACTTTTCCATTTTGCCCACGCGTGTTGGGGCTGCGGAGGTGCACGTGTATCTCACGCCACCGGGTGGGTCTCTTGAACCAGTTGACAATGTGGCGATGTCATTCACGTTGCCTGCGCGGGGTATCCCTGCAATACCAGTTGATCTCATTGAGATTGGGCCAAACCATTGGAGTGGAGTGATGCAGTTTCCCTATTCAGGAAAGTGGACATTGGAATCGCGCGTGATTCCGAAGACAAACTCCACGTTGCTGTACACCGCAGACGTGGAAATTAGTGATTAGAGACGTTTCATCACAATGTGATGGGGCATGTTGGTGGGCTCGTCAATAAACCCATCTCCCACGGATATGAATCCACACTTTTCGTAGAAACCCAGTGCCGAATCGCGGGCACGCGCCCACACCACTTCTGCACCGCGTTCACGAGCAAGGGCAAGACCGGCGTCAATGAGCGCGCGTCCGTATCCCGTTGTCTGTAGTGAATCGTCAACGGCCATGCCCTTTAGTTGAAGTGCTGGAATGTTTGGAACTTCTGGGCATTCTTTAGAAAACCACGTGGAGGTTGCGCAGATCTCGCTGTTTTCACGAATTGCTAAATGCACAACGTCGGCATAGGAGTCTTCGGGATAGTGCGCATGGGTAACGGGAGTCCCTTTGCGTAATACACGAACACGAAGGTTCTGAATGTCATCCACACTGACGCGCTCAACAATCATGCGTTACTGAACACTCGCAACTGTGACGGAGTTTCCGTTATCCCGCGCGCTTCGGTACATAGCCTCAACAATGCGGTGTGCTTCAAGTGCAATGGAGAAGTCGGGAAAAGCAGGCTGGCGGGATGCCGCATCACGAACGAACGCACCATCGGGGTTTGCATCGGTCAAAGCGAGAGGAGCTGTCTTGTCGGTGAGTGTCTCACCTTCCAACGACCCGGTGGTTCCGTCTGCATCGCTCCACGACACGGGGCCAAACCAATCGTCTCCCGCAATGATGACGGTGCGATTCTCGCAGAACACTTCCACATGGCGCAGGCTGGGCCGTGACAGGTTGTCGTGCCAAATAGTGGTGAGAGTGCCTATTGCGCCGTTGACGAATTGCACGGACGCTGCAACACAATCTTCAATTCCGTCGATGTTATGGCGATACGTGGCACGAGCACTGACTGATTCCACATCGCCAATGAGAAAGCGCAACATGTCTACGTCGTGGATGCTGTGTTCAAGAAGCGTTCCGGCACCAGCTTTTTCTTTGTCACTGCGCCATGTTGATTTGTAGTGGCCTTGAATTGGAATGAACTGATCATCTCGGAACACCACAGACATCACTGCACCAGCAGCGGGATCTGTGATGAGTTCTCGTGCCCATAGGTATGCAGGGGAGCGCCGCAGAATCAGTCCGCATTGATGGGTAAGGGACGATGACGACGCAGTTGCGTGCATTTGCTTTGCTTGTTCAAACGAAACACCGAGAGGCTTTTCACAGAAGAATGGTTTGCCTGCTGCAATGCACGCATCAACAAGATGTTGATGTTCGCTGGTCCAGGTACAGATGTACACCATGTCGCTTGACGCAATAACTTCGTCGGCTGACGCCATCACGGTGCTTCCCGATGCTTGCGCGAAAACTTCTGCGCGTGTTGTATCAATATCGAAACATCCACCGCGTACTAACGGAACACCAGAGTGCTTCAACATCTTTGAATGGAACGTGGCGATGTGTCCCGTTCCAATGAAACCAATTACGGGTGGTGTGTGTGTCACGACAGTCACGCTAGTTGTTCTGCTTCAGCAGAGAAATGAAACAACCCGGTGGCTCGTCATCTCTCGATCACGGCCACCGGGTTGTTCCCAGTGCTTGTTAAGAAGCGATTAACGCTTCTTGGCGCCCTTCTTTGCAGCCTTCTTAGGTGCTGCCTTCTTTGTTGTCTTCTTAGCAACTGCCTTCTTTGCAGCCTTCTTAGGTGCTGCTTTCTTTGCAGGTGCTGCCTTCTTTGCAGGAGCCGCAACGATTGGCTTCGTGT